>OFMI01000591.1_pt1 | contig 29472 bp, 26 predicted proteins | sample 1541741 | NCBI WGS metagenome assembly OFMI01 (sample SAMN04209219, study PRJEB22552) | human gut metagenome | biome: gut; material: feces | host: Homo sapiens | place: USA: Oklahoma | reverse complement strand
CCCTGCGATACCAAGAAGCCGTGGAGCTTGCGGATGTGCTGGACTATGACATTGTTTGGGTCAAGCGTAAGCGGTAAGGAGGTACAATGGCACAAAAAGTACAGCACGCAATTTTACGCTTTGCCAAACACAAGGCGGGGCTGGCAGGGGCATTGGAAGCCCACCACGAGCGCACAAAGGAGAAGTACGCCAGCAATCCCGATATTGACATCAGTAAAAGAAAGGACAATTTTCACATTATTCAGCCTACGCAGAAGTACCGAAAGGAAATTGACACTCGCATCAAGGCGGCGGGGTGCCGTACCAGGAAGGACAGCACTATGTTTGTGGACACGCTGATTACCGCCAGCCCGGAGTTCTTCACGGGCCGGAGCAAGAAGGAGGTACAAGCCTATTTTACGGAGGCCGTGGCCTTCATGGAGAAGAAGGTGGGCCGGGGCAATATCTTCTCCGCCGTGGTACACATGGACGAGAAAACGCCCCACCTCCACCTGTGCTTCACCCCCATCACGGAGGACGGGCGGCTGTCCGCCAAGGAGATTTTGGGCAACCGGGCGCAGCTCTCCCAATGGCAGGACGAGTTTCACGCCCACATGAAAAAGGCGTTCCCCGTCCTCAAGCGGGGCGAGAGCGCCCTTGTCACCAAGCGAAAGCACATTCCCACATGGCTGTTTAAGCAGTCCATAGACCTAACACACAAGCAACAGGCCATTGAGAAGGCGGTGTCCGAAATCGGGGTAATGAATGCCGGGAAGAAGCGGGACGAGATTTTGGAAATGGTGGGGCCGTACTTTGCTCAACTGGAAAAGCACTTGGGACAGGTGAAAAAGTATCAAGCCACCATTGATTATTTGGCTCAGGAAAATGCAGGTCTGCGGGAGAAGGTCAACGATGAAAAGAGCATTCAGAAGCAGATGGAGGTGTTGACACTGAAAAAGGAAAACGAGCGGCTGCGGCGATTTGTAGACAGTATTCCCCCGGAGGTACGCCGGATACTTCAAGAGCAGCAACGTCAGCAGCGCCCCATAGATCACGAACTGTAAACAATTCTGGAGAAATACGGAGGTACATTTGGGTAGAAGAAAAAAGCCAATTAATAACACTAATATTCCCCAATATCAGATTGAAGCGATAGCTCGCTGCATCCTGCCGGACATTCTGGCCTTCTATGAGAGCGAGGAAGGGCGGCGGGAGTTTTCTGAATGGAAAAAGCAGAGAGAAATGGAGAAGCAAGAGGCAAAAACAGAATAAGGTCATAGTAAAAGCGGGGTGTCATCCGAAAATGGTGGCACCCCGCCTTTTTTGCGTTTATATGGATTTCTTCTTTTTCCGTGGCCCTCTTGGCTTGGAGGTCGGTTTGCGCTTCACTCCGTTGCGGAAATAGGTGGCTTCGTAACGGTCAAAGAAAAGCAATAATCCGAACCCATCTCCTATCGGAAACAAGTTCGGATTATATTGGTATGGTGCGGATGAAGGGACTTGAACCCATATGAAGTTGCCCTCACTAGAACCTGAATCTAGCGCGTCTGCCAATTCCGCCACATCCGCATATTGGCGTTCCCTTGTGAGAACGTACTTGATTTTAGCATAAGCCGGGCCGCTTGTCAACCACTTTTTTCTCTTTTTTCCCCGCTGAAAATACAAGTAAAAAAACAGGCCTGCTTTTGGTAAGGCACAGCGCCCTGCTTTCATCCGGCAGATGTTGCTTTCCAGCAAAGGCAGCCTAACACCTTGGCCTCCTGCATACGGCATATGGCCGAAAGCATGGTATGGAGCCTGGGCGAATAAACGCTGTCCGTCCCCTTGGCAGATACAGGCTGGAGAAGGCACGGCATGAATTTAACAAATGTGATATAATAGACGCAGGCGGCATGGGCTCGGCAGCCTTGCCGGCAGCGCCCGCCCCCCGCTTGACAAATGCAGCCCAAAGGCGCAGCATGAGTTCAGCAGATGTGGTATAATGTGTCCACTTAGCGAATCCAGATGCAGGCGAATGATGAGCCTGGCGGAACAGCTGCCGCACCCTTAACAAGGCCGGGCCAAAGGGCGAAGGACAGGCTTCGTGAATGTGGTATAATAAAAGCATGATTTCGGGGCAGAGAGGTTTTCCTCCTGTGCTCTGGCAAGGAGAGAGCAAAATGGATATTTTCAGCACAATCACCGCGGCAGGCGTTGCCAGCCTTATATTTTCGCTCATCAACTGCCTGTTCGGGTTCCGGCTGCAAAAATTCTGGGTCGGCCTTGTGTGCTTTTTATTCGGCGGTGTGGTGCTCAGCCTTATCGCGTCGCACCTCACAAGCACAGGCTGGGTGCATGCAACCGCATTCTTTGTGGGCGGCGCCGTTCTTGCGGCCTTGTCGTTCCGCCTGTATCTGGCCAGCCTGTTCGTGTTCAGCCTGGGGCTGGTATGGATGTCTGCCTGCTGGCTTATCCCCTCGCACTGGGCCGGGCACGTGGCAGGCATTGTGGCGGGCGTCCTCGCGGGCGTGCTGGTGGTGAAGCTCACACGCCCGGCCATCATCCTGCTCACTGCTGCAACAGGTGGGTTCTCGGCCGCAAAGTCGGTATTTCTTCTGCTTGGGCTGGACGCCCAGGCAGGCAGCGGCATGTTCTGGGCCATGGCCGCCGTAGGGCTAGCAGCAGCTGTGCTGGGAGCTGTGTTCCAGTTTCGCAGCACGAAGGCATAAATGGGCCGCCACATATAAAACAAAATGGAAGGAAGTCACAGCGCATGAATGAAGTTTTGCAGCAGCTGTACACGCGCAAATCCGTGCGCGCATTCGAGGAAACCGAAATCAGTCCGCAGGAAAAGCAGGCCATTCTGCAGGCGGCCTTCGAGGCGCCCAGCGCAGGCAATCAGCAGCTTTACACGATTCTGGACATTACAGACAGCGACCTGAAACAAGCCCTGAGCGAAACGTGCGACCACCAGCCCTTCATTGCCAAGGCCCCCATGGTGCTCGTTTTCTGTGCAGATTGCCAGAAGTGGCTGGATGCCTTTTCCGCATGCGGCTGTGCGCCGCGCAGGCCCGGCCCCGGAGACCTTTTGCTTGCCGCGGCGGACGCCTGCATTGCGGCGCAGAATGCCGTAACGGCGGCGCAGAGCCTGGGCATCGGTTCGTGCTATATCGGGGACATTTTGGAAAATTGCGAACAGCACCGCGCCCTGCTGCACCTGCCGGAATACGTTGTGCCGGCGGCCATGCTGGTGTTCGGCAGGCCGGCGCCCGGCCAGCTTTCGCGGCCAAAGCCGCGCCGATGTGAGGCGAAGTTTCTGGTGCATGAAAACAGCTACCGCCGCATGCAGGCAGACGAGCTGCGCGCCATGCTGGGCCATAAGGCGGCGGCAAGGCCGTATGAGGAATGGATGCGCTCGTTCTGCGATTTCAAATACAACAGCGGCTTTTCCCGCGAGATGAGCCGTTCTGCAGCAGAATATCTGAAACCCTTTGAAAAAGGAAAGGATGACTGGAATGGAACCTGATAAAATGGAATTGGAGCGTCTGCAGCTTCAGGCCGCAGATGCGGTGCGCGAGCTTTTGGAAAAGGCACGCGTGCCGCGCGGCGGCATCGTGGTGGTGGGCTGCTCCACCAGCGAGGTCGTGGGCGGCAGCATCGGCAAGGCCAGCAGTATGCAGGCGGCCGCCGCCATATACCACGGCATTGCACCCGTGCTGGCGCAGGCCGGCGTTTTCCTTGCCGCACAGTGCTGCGAACATCTGAACCGCGCCGTCATTGTAGAGCACACCGCCCTGAAGCCATGGCAGCAGCCGGTAAACGTTCTGCCACAGCCGCATGCGGGCGGCAGCTTTGCCACCACGGCTTGGCAGAGCATGAAGGCCCCTGTGGCATTGGAGGAAATTGAGGCGGATGCTGGGCTGGACATCGGCGATACCCTCATCGGCATGCATCTGAAGCGCGTGGCCGTGCCTGTGCGCCTTTCTGTGCGCAGGCTGGGCCAGGCAAACCTTGTGGCGGCGCGCACGCGCCCGAAATTCATTGGCGGGGCGCGCGCCGCATACCTGCCGGAGGAGGAATTGCGTTGACAGAACTGGAAAAGCGCCTTGCGCAGCAGGTGGACGCCGTGCGCCAGAAAATGGCCGGCGCCATGCGGGCGGCCGGGCGGCCGGACGGCAGCGTGCTGCTGTGCGCCGCCAGTAAAACACAAAATGCGCAGACGGTGCGCGCCTCGGCAGAGTGCGCCATTGACGTATTTGGGGAAAACCGCGTGCAGGAGCTTACGGAAAAGCTGGCCGCCGGCGCCTATGGCGCAAAGCCGGTGCACATGATAGGACATTTGCAGACAAACAAGGTAAAATATGTGGTGGGGCACGCGGCGCTCATCCATTCAGTAGATTCCATGCGTCTTGTGGACGCCATTGAAAAAGAGGCCGCCAAACTAGATGTGGTGCAGGACATTCTGCTGGAGGTGAACATCGGCGCCGAGGCAAGCAAAAGCGGCGCCGCGCCCGGCGAGGTGCGCGCCCTGGCGGAATATGCCGCGGCAAAGCCGCATGTGCTGGTGCGCGGGCTGATGGCTATTCCCCCTGCCGAAGAGGCGCCCGGGCAAGCCAGGCGCTATTTTGCGCAGATGAAGAATCTGTTCGACAAGCTGGCCGGCGCGCATATCGAGCGCGCGCCCATGGAAATTTTGAGCATGGGCATGAGCGGAGATTTTGAAAGCGCCATTCTGGAGGGCGCCACCCTTGTGCGCGTGGGCACAGCTATTTATGGCGCGCGGAATTATGCCAAAGCATGATGCTTTTTCAAGCCGCGTCCGGGCGGCAAGCAAGCGTGTATGCAGCCGCCGCATTGCCTTGCGGCCCCATCGTTTCATAAAAACTGGAAAGCAGCGGCTTTATGACGCTGCTTTTTCTTGCGGCAAAGCCGCCTGTTGCAACGCTGCCTATGCCGCAAACAAAAGGGGCCGCACTATGCGGCCCCTTTTGGCGATTTTCATTTGAATAGCTTCAGACGCTTCGCTGCCGTTGTCAGCCGGCTTTCAGCTCCACCGCCGCCCACTGTTCTTCCGTCCAGTCATTATACCAGTCATAGCTGTAATCTTTTTCTCGCACCACTGTCTCGTATGCATCCTGTACAGATTGAGCAGCCTGTTCAGGCGTCACTTCACCGGATGCCACACCGGCAATGGCATTGCCAAGCGCATCGTTGATCTCTGCGGGCAGCATCCAGTCAATATACATAATATTCTGCGGCACAAAGCTCATCAGCTCTTCCGCACAGGGCATATCTACAGCCTCCACGCCCTTGATAACAGGCAAAATAGGCTCTGTAGCGCCAATAGTAAGTTGTGCATTCTCCGGGCGCGTCATGAATTCAAGGAACTTCACCACCATGTCGGCGTGTTCTTTGTTGCAGTTGGAGGCAACGGCAATGCCGTCGTCTGCAGCGCCGCTACCTTGGGGCACAAGGCCGTCAGCCATTTCAGGGAACATGAACACGCCTACTTCAAATGTATCGCCCACGATTTCCAAAACAGGTGCATACTCCCATGTCCCGCCATAGAACATAGCCGCTTCCTGCTGGGCAAACAGCGCCTTCATGCCCGTGTCATCCGTATTGAGGCTGTCTTTGGTTAAAATACCGCGCTCGAACAGTTCCCCAATCATGGCAAACGCTTCAATTGTCTCGTCATTTACAAAGCTGCTGTTGCCGGAAAGCCAGTCCTCCGCCTTTGCAATAGATTCATTGTGGCTCGTCTGCGCATAGGTCTCTTCAAAGAACATCTGCCAATAGCCCAAAATCGCCCCCTGATGGATCCACGGATTCGCAATTCCTTTTTCTTCACGGATGACGTCAGCACAGTGCTGCAGCTCGTCCAATGTTTTCGGTTCTTCCAGGCCCAGTTCATCGAACATGGTCTTATTATAATATACACAGCTCACTGTCGTTTCGCTGTAGGGGATTCCCCACTGATAACCGCCCACGTTATAGACGTCCAGTGTGCCTTCTTCAAAGCGGTCTTTGATAGGCTCCACCACTTCGGACAGCTCCATCAAAGCCCCCGCTGGGGCCAACGTAGAACGGATCTGGCCGCCAGTAGTACGAATGATATCAATCTGCTCGCCGGCCATCCTCGCTTGGGCCAGATACTGCGGGATCGCCTCCCACTCCTGCATTTCCAAATTTACTTTAACGCCAGGGTTTTCCTCTTCAAACTTTGCGATCATTTCCTCCCAGCCGTCCACCATGGCGTCAAGGCGCATTGTTGCACTCAGCACATTGATCTCGATCTCCTCATTACCGGCAGTGCCGACTGCATTGTCTGAGCCACTGCAGCCCACTAGCAGGCTCAGCGCCAACATCAGGCATGTAATCAAAGCGGCACTTTTCTTCAACATGTTTTACTCCTCCTTGAAATAATTTTACTTAAACAGCGTCAAACGCCGTTTCTTCTTTCTCGCCGGCGCACGGCCCGTTTGGGTACGTTTCGCCATATACCTTCACATCTCTATGTCTTTGCGGCGTGCTGCAAAAGCATATCTCTCTGCTGCCGAGCCTCACTGCGCACCTGCGGCGTCACAAGCGGCCAAGGGCCATACTGCCGTGCGTTAAAACCCGCCGCCACATTTGCCATTGCAGCCGTCTGCCACGGCCCAAGCCCTTCGGCATATCCCACTAATGAGGCCGCTGTCGAGCAATTTCCACAGCCCGTGGGGTCTACGCTTTCTGCTGTGCCAACAGCTGGCAGAAAAGCTGTCTGCCCGTCCTGCAGCATATAGGCGCCCTTTTCACCGGCACGGAAAAAGCAGGGCTTTCCAATTTTGTGCAGTTCTTCCAACACGTCATCCAATGTATCAAGGCCAAAAAATACTTTTGCCTCATTCAAGTTCATAGAAAACGCATCTGTTTCTTCAATTTTTTTAAGCACCTGCGCATGGCGGCCGGGGGCCAGCAGGTCCCCCGTTGTAATTTCCCACATCAGTTTACCGTTCGGCATCATGCGCTTCAACTGACCGAACTGCCCTGTGATAGGCGCGTGCAGCGAAGCCTCCAGATAAATGCCTTTTGTGTTTTCATCGCAGTAGGGGGCAAATTGCGATGCATCCAGCGCGCACAGCCGAGAGGCCTCTTCTTCATAGGCCTCTCCATACCGGCAGTTTTCTTCCCAACTGCCATCCGCGTTGTATTTCATTTGATACCGAAGGGTATATTTCACCGGCTTTTTTACCGACACTCTGATTCCATTGGCCTCAAAATATGGGCCATAATACTGGTCAAAATCTTCTCCTGCCGCCCCAATATATGCTACACTGTCACGCCACAGTCGGATGCCAGCCGCCGAAAACACGCTGCCGCCCAGTACGTCCCTCAACTGTCGGCCGTCTTTCAAATCAAAGTCATTCAGCATGGTGTAGCCACCCACAAGATACTCCATATCAATGTCCTTCTCTCAGCTGCTTTACCTGTGCCATAAACTCTTCCACATAAGCGCTGCACACGTCGCCCTCGGCCGTGCGCGTATCCTTCAGCGTGGAGCCCACAATGGCCCCGTCACCAACAGAAAGCTGCTGCCCAGCCGTCTGCGCCGTCAGCCCCGCGCCAACAATCAGCGGGAATTCGCCCATGATATCCCGGAATTCCTGTATTTTCTCCAAACTTGTGTTCATGCCTGTGCCCTCGCCCGTGACGACAATGGCATCGCAGCGCTGCATTCCCAAACGCAGGTCTTCCTCAAGGCTGCGCCCGGAGAGGACGGGCTTATATTTGAACCGAACGCCGCCCAACACAAGAACCGTACCCTTTTCATGATATTTTTCGCACAGCGCGCCATATTCCGCATCATCTTCGGGCGAAAGATGGCCGGCCACAGAATCCACCTGCATAAATTTTGCGCCGTACCGTTCGGCCAGCTGGTAGCTTTTTTCAAACTGGTCCAGCAGGTTCACACCGTACAGGGCATCCGGCCTTTCTTTTTGAAGCCATTCCAGAACGGCCACAACGTCCTGCTCGTCCCCGAAATAATCTTCCACAATGACGGCGTCCGCACCGGCGCCGAACAGCAGGTCCGTCTCCCGTTTGGCGCGCTGCAAAACCTCTTCATGCGTTTCGCCCTTCAGGTGCAGCATTGCCATAACAGGCTTTTTCACGTGAAATACATCTTCAAACTTCATCTCACAGCACCTCTTTATTCTCTTTCCACAAAAATTCCATCTGGCGGCGCAGCGCGGGCAGAACAGGGCTGCTGTTTTTCAGTTCATGCAGCACCACAAAGCCCTCGTTCTCGCGCGCAAGTTCAGCTATCCAGCGGCGAACGGCTGGCGCGGTGTATACCCCGCGCTCATCGCCCATTGGCACATGTGAATCATACCTTTCGAGTACGATGGATACACCGTACTCTTCCTTCTCCTGCCTTGTCTCTAAAGAGTCGATTCTTTCTCCGTACTCGCCCTGCAGGCGCCCATTGCGGAAATACTCTGTGTGCTTCAATTCGCAATCCGACAGATGAAGGCAACCTGTCTTTCGGATAACAGATGGGTCCAAAATATTCATTTCAACCCATTTTTCTGCAAATAGTTTCGGATCCGCGCCAAATTCTTCTTCCAGCCGCTGCATCCTAGACGTGATTTCAAACGGCTGAAGCATGAAGCAGGCGCCCTTTCCATCCGGCGATTTCCCAATGGCATGCAGCAAATGATTCATATCCCAGCTTACACGCAGCTTATCGAATGGGTCGTACACCTGACGGAAGATTTCCGCAAAGTCTTCGCATCGCTGCGCGCCATATTCAAGGCCCCATCCGGCATTTTCCAGCTCTATCACCGGGGACCCGGCAGAAAGCAGGCCTTTGCCCGCAAGGCGCAGCAAAAATTCCTGCACCATGCGCACCATGGCGTCCAGCACCTGCTCGCGGGTTATCGTGAATTCCCATGCGCCATCAATTGCCGCATAGTCGATCACATGGAACACGTATGCCTGTGCACCCAACGCGCAGGCAAGTTCATATTCCTGCGTCCAGCGCGCAAACATGTGATCTCCCGTCAAGTCACCATAATAGCGGCAAATACCTTCTTCCCCGTCCTGCCGCTGTACAAGCTCACGGTAATGCAGCTTGTTCAAAAAACTTGTGGGGTATGACCAGTAGGAGCAGTGTATGCGCTTTACACACAGCCTCTTGTATTTCTCTATCACCGCAGCCTTTTTTGCCTCGGAATCGAACAGAAGCGACTGGCTGCGGTTGCCCTCATAATTCATAAATACTTCTGTTCCGGCCAACCCATTTTCCTTCAGAAGCTGTTCCAGCCCATCTGTCTCCTGTGTAGAAAATGTGTCTTCTACATAAGTTAGATACTGCACCGGTCTATTCATCTTTCGCAAACTCCTTTCTCAGTGCGTCATCCTACAAGGGTACGGACGCTTTTTCGGACGATTAGTTTCGGAGAAAAGATTTTTTTCTCCATCGCCTTTTTGGGTTCCCTCAAAATTCCAATCAAATTTTTTGCCGCTGTGGCCCCCATCTCTGCCATAGGCTGGCGTACGGTTGTGAGAGGCACTTCCAACATCTCGCTGACGGGGATATCGTCATATCCCACAATGGAAATATCCTGCGGCACGCGGATATGCTCCGTACGAAGCTCTTTGAGTGCGCCAATCGCCATCATGTCATTTCCCGCAAAAATGGCCGTGAACTCTTTACCCCACAGCTTCTTCACTGCTGCCGCACCGGATTCCATGCTAAAATCTCCCACCGTCATTAGGCCGTCGTCCACCGGCAGGCCGGCTTCTTCATGCGCACGGCGGTATCCCGCCACACGGCCATTCGTACCCTGCATCTGTACGGGCCCCATAAGGCAGGCAATTTTTGTGTGACCATGTTCAATCAAATGCCGGGTGGCCAAATAGCCACCTTGTTTGTGGTCGAACAAGATATGATTTTGGGTATAGTCGCTATCCACCTCTACAAATGGAATACCATACTGTTGTAACTTCCGTTTGCTTTCCCGGGCGTCTGCCTGCGTGGTATCATCGCTCATGCAGTAGATGATGCCTTCTACGCCGGAATCTGCCAGGGTATCAATCATGTGCATGTCCCCCTCATGTGTGTTCCACGAGTTGCAAAGCATCACATTATATCCAGCCGCTTGACATGCACGGTCCACTCCTTTTGCAAGAATGGAAAAAAACACATTGCTGATATCGCCAACAATAAGGCCTATAGTGTGTGTACGGTGTGTCGCCAGCCCCACTGCCAAACGGTTTGGGGAATAATTCAGCTCCTTTGCGGCCAGCAGAATTTTCTGTCTTGAACTTTCCGAGAGCTTACACGGTTTGTTGTTCAAAACAAGAGAAACGGCCGTCATGGACATGTGAGTGTACTCTGCGATATCCTTCAGTTTTGTTCGTCTCATAACACTTCTCTACTCTCTACTGCTTCACGGAACCAGCTGTCATTCCCTCGATAAAGGATTTCTGAGCGAAAAAGTAGATCAGCAGCATTGGAACTGTCACAATTACAAGTGCTGCGAACAGCTGTGGGTAATCCGTCACATACTTGTCCATAAACGCCTTCATTCCCATCGGCAGCGTCATTTTGTCCCCGTCCCGCAGCAATACACTTGCCAGCAGATATTCATTCCAAATGGTGATTCCGTCGTAAATCACCAGCGTCATAATACCCGGCTTTGCCAGCGGCAGAATCACATGGGTAAAGCTCTGAAACCGGGTGCAGCCATCAATCATGGCCGCCTCTTCTAAGCTTTTGGGCAGAGATATAAAAAATGACCGCAGCAGAAACACACCGAACGCCATACACTGGGCTGCCCCAAACAAAATTACGCCCCAATAACTGTTTACCAGTTTATATTTCAGCGCAACAGAAAAAATGGGAATAGCCAGCACGCCTGTGGGAATGCAAAGGCCTAACAGAAGATAGAAATAAATACCTTTTTTAAAACGGAAGTCCGTGCGCGCAATCGCATAGGCTGCGCAGCACACCGCCGGAATGACAATGGCAAGTGTGGCGACCAAAACCAAAATTGAATTAAGATATTTTCTTCCCAACTCGCCCCTTTCCCAAGCATCTGTATAGTTCTGCCACTTCCATTCCTGCGGTAAGCCCCAAATATTCGTATAAAACTCCTGCGTTCCTTTCAGCGAGCCAGACAGCATCCATACCACTGGATAAACTGTTACAAAGAACAGCACGATCAGGAACATCGCTTTCAATGTCGCAGCGCAAATGTGTTTTATTCTCAACTGCTTTTCCAATCTGTTCTGCCTCACGATGCTCCCTCCTTAATTGTCGTAGTTGTCATCCCGCGACATAGATACAATTTGAATGATACCGAACACCAGAGCGATGCCGAACAAAATAACACTCATGGCACTGGCCTTGCCCATATTGTAAAATTTGAATGCATTGCGGTAAATGTATGTCAGTGCAACTTCTGTAGCGCCGTGCGGGCCGCCATCTGTCATAACGTTCACAATATCATAGTTGCTCACAAGTGCACCCGTCACAGCCATCAGCACGTTCAAGACAATCACGCTGTTCAGCTGCGGAAGTGTTATCTTGAAAAATTTGGCAAAAAAGCCTGCGCCATCTATTTCTGCCGCTTCATAATAATCTTTAGATATCGCCTGTAACCCCGCCAGATACAATACCATATGGAAGCCCGCCCAGCGCCAGACATCCACCATCATTACAGAATAAATTGCAATCCGGGAATCACTGAGCCAGCCCATAATCAGGCTGTCTGCACCGATCAGGCGCAAAAAGTTGTTCAGCAGACCAAAGTTCGGGTTGAAAATCCACAGCCACAGAATGCCGCAAACCACATAAGAAAATGTGACCGGCATATATGTAATAGTGCGAAAAAAGCCTTTTCCGCGCGTGATTTTCATCATTACCATGGCTAGCGTCAGCCCAAGCACATTTTTAGCTATCGTAGTCACGACTGCATAAAGAAATGTATTTTTAATAGCCGACCAGTATTGCTCGTCATGCAGGATATTGCTGTAGTTTTCCATACCAATGAAGGTCATAGGGGACAGGCCATCCCAGCGGTAAAACCCAAGTTTGACGCCCTCAAGAAAAGGGTATACTGCAAAAAAGGTAAACAGAATCACCGCTGGCAGCACCATCAAATATGAAAAAGATCGATTAGCCATTTTCCCCAGAAAACGTTTTGGCCTTTGTTTTCCGCCTTTTTCCATTATGATTCCCCTTTCTCTTTGTCTGGATATTTTCTTTCAATATTATAGATAAAGCGCTTTATCCATTCTTCATGTTAAGCATACCCCTATCATATGCGAAAAGTCAACAACTTTCCTTTATCAACAAACCATTTTGTCCCGGATGCATAATTTTTCACTTTACTATTTGTAAACTTCTCTAAAGCAAAACATCTTTTACACCTAAATTTCGCTAAGAAACCTTTTTCAGCTTAACCAATTGGCCTTCTTTCTTTTCTATCGCCTTGCCAATTTTCGGCAACCCACCTTGCTTAGTTAGATGGCTATATATAAAAAGAAGCCGCGTTGGGCGGCCTATTTCTGTATCTCTACTTTTCATATGGAAATAAAGCTTAATCTTTGCAGGCAGTTTTGATCAGCTGAAAACACGTCCATAACCATTTTTATTGCACAAAACGCCCGGCAAAAATGCACATAGGAAGAGTACCGCCCGCCACGGCCAAAACGAACAAAAAAGCGTCCGCGCTCTTTAGCGGCGCCCGTACCAGGTGTTCAAGGTACAGAATATCCCCGCTGTTGAACTGAAAAAAGCGCCCCATAGAAACCCCAAGCCCGCACAGAAGGCAAAGACAGGCGATGCACGCCCACCGGTCTGCTGCGCCGAAAGCGGCGGGCACAGTGCGCTCAAACTGATACAGAACCCGGCAGCCCAGCACCGCAGCAAAAAAGGCCCCCACGCCAATCAGCAGCAACAGCATCCACTCGCGCAGCAGCGCGGAGTGCCGCACCGCAGCGCCGCCGTTTTCCAGCTGCTTCACCCATTCCCTATTCAGCGGCACACGAATCAGGTTTGTAATCATGTAGAAGGCATTCGGCAGCAAAAACACCCAGACAAGCTTTGCCGCCCATCTGAGAGCAGATACCCGGCAGTGCTGCACGGCCTGGAACAAAAAAAGAGGCAGCGCAGCCAGCAGGATATTCCACGCAAGGCCGGCGGCCAGCATATCCCCGGTGCGCAGGCTGTAATACGCACATGCAGCCCCATACAGCACAAGCGAACCAACTATTGTTACCGCTTTCACCGCGGCATCTTCTTCACTCAAAAAGAAAACTGAACCATCCCGCCGCTTTCCCTGCCGCTGTACCCCAGCGGCCCGGATAACAAAAAAGGATATGCCTTTCAGCATATCCAATGCCACATGCCCTTCCGGCACAATAACTTGGTGCGCGGTAACGGACTCGAACCGCTGACCCTCTGCACGTCAAGCAGATGCTCTACCAGCTGAGCTAACCGCGCATATACGCCCGCAGCACGGGGAAATGTAGCTTTATCATTATAGCAAACCTGTTCAAAAAATGCAAGCCGTTTTTTCGGGCCGTCCGGCGCAGCGCCCGCCGGGCGCAAATGTTCTGAAAACGGCCTGCCGCCCTCAGTTTCCGGGCATTTCACCTTGACAAGCTGCATCCCCGTATTATACAATATATTGTCGTGAAATTTGGTATATCTTACAAAAAGAGGAAGCTGAATATGAAACAGAATAATTTGCGCAACATTGCCATTATTGCGCATGTAGACCACGGCAAGACCACGCTTGTGGACCAGATGCTGAAGCAGTCCGGCGCGTTCCGCGAAAACCAGCAGGTGGCCGAGCGCGTGATGGATTCGGGCGATATCGAGCGCGAGCGCGGCATCACCATTCTTGCCAAAAACGCCGCCACCTACTATGACGGCGTGAAGATCAATATTGTAGACACCCCGGGCCACGCCGATTTCGGCGGTGAGGTGGAGCGCGTTTTGAAAATGGTGAACGGCGTGCTGCTGCTGGTGGATGCCGCCGAAGGCTGCATGCCGCAGACGCGCTTTGTGCTGCAGAAGGCTTTACAGCAGAATCTTTCGCTCGTCATTGCTGTGAACAAGATAGACAGGCCCGACGCACGCGTGAAGGAAGTAATCGACGAGATTCTTCTTCTTCTGATGGACCTTGGCGCCACAGACGAGCAGCTGGACAGTCCGATGGTGTTCTGCTCCGGCCGTGCCGGTACGGCCAGCTATTCGCCCGATGTGCCGGGCACAGACCTTGTGCCCTTGTTCCGCACGATTCTGGACTATGTGGCCCCGCCGGAGGGTGACCCCGGCGCGCCGCTCGCCATGCTGTGCTCCTCCATCGACTATAACGAATTCGTGGGGCGCATCGGCATCGGCCGGGTGGAGAACGGCACAATAAAGGTGGGCCAGGATGTTGCCGTGTGCGACTGGCATGATAAAGACCTTGCCAGGCGCGGGCGCATTACGGCGCTTTACAGCTTTGCAGCCAACGGCCGCACCCCGGTGGAGGAAGCCGGCGCCGGCGATATTGTGGCCTTCTCCGGCCTGACGGATATCTCTATCGGCAACACGCTGTGCGACCCGGCCCTTGTGCAGCCTCTGCCCTTTGTGAAGATAAACGACCCCACGGTGGAGATGACCTTCTCGGTGAATGACAGCCCCTTTGCGGGCAAAGAGGGCAAGTTCGTCACCTCGCGCCAGATTCGCGACCGCCTGCATAAGGAGCTTTTGAAGGACGTGGCTCTGAAGGTAGAGGATTCCGCCACCACAGAGAGCTTCCGTGTGATGGGGCGCGGCGAAATGCACCTCTCTATCCTCATCGAGACCATGCGCCGCGAGGGTTATGAGCTTCAGGTTTCGCCGCCTAAAGTGCTGACGCACGAAGAGAACGGCAAGCTGATGGAGCCGATGGAGCATGTTGTAATAGACGTGCCCACAGAGTACCAGGGCAGCGTGATGCAGAAGCTGGGCGCGCGCAAGGGCGAGCTGGAGCAGATGGCGCCCCTTGGCACCACGCGCATGCGCATTGAATTCCGCATTCCGGCGCGCGGGCTGTTCGGCTACCGCAGCGAATTTCTCACCGATACGCACGGCGAGGGTATCCTGAACACCATTTTTGACGGCTATGACGAATGGCGCGGCGAGCTGCCCGGCCGTTCCACCGGCAGCCTTGTGAGCCACGAGACGGGCACGGCGGTGACCTATGGCCTGTTCAACGCGCAGCAGCGCGGCACGCTGATTGTAAACCCGGGCGATAAGGTGTACGAAGGCATGGTGGTAGGCTATAGCCCTGCAGGTGAGGATATCACGGTAAATGTGTGCAAAACAAAGCACCTCACTAATACCCGCGCATCCGGCAGCGATGATGCCCTGCGCCTTGTGCCGGTTTCAAAGTTCAGCCTGGAAGAGAGCCTCGAATTCCTTAAACCGGACGAGCTTCTGGAAGTGACGCCGCAGAGCATACGCATCCGCAAGCGCATTTTGAACCACGACCTTCGCATGAAAGCCCTCAAGGGCGGCAAGAATGCTTGACGCCTCTCCTTTTTAGCCAGATAAAGTGCCCCTTCGCTTTGGCCCCGCCTGCGAAGGGGTATTTTTTCATTCCCGCAGCGGGTACGCCCTTGTGAAAGCCAGGCACTCGTGCTATGATAGATAAAACTGCATCGCACGGGTGCAATATGGGAAGGGCGAAAGGCCAGAAAGGAAGCTTTTGAAACATGCCCGAAAATGTAAGGCTCCGCCGCCTGCGCGAGGCGCCGGAATATCTGGAGCAGGCTTCGCGCTGGTTCAGCGAGCAATGGGGCATTGCACAAACAGAATATATGCAAAGCATGCGCGCCTGTCTTGCCGGGGCGCGCGTCCCGCAGTGGTATTTTGCCACGAACAGCGAGCGCCGCATTGTGGCAGGGGCAGGTGTCATTGAAAACGACTTCCATCCCAGGACGGATTTAGCGCCCAATCTGTGCGCGCTGTATGTAGAACCCGCTTTGCGTGGCCACGGCCTTGCCACGCAGATGCTGGCCTTTGCCCGGCGGGACATGCACGCCCTTGGCATTGCACGGCTGTACCTCATTACGGACCACACGCAGTTTTATGAGCATTGCGGTTGGGAATTCCTCTGCCCTGTCACAGATGATGAGGGCGTCCCCATGCGTATTTACACCGCGCCCACAATTTCCGTTTGAGCCCCCTCAGCCTGTTTCAGCGGTGACACAAGGAAGCCCACGGCGGTTTTACAAAACCGCCGTGGGCCTTTTTTCTATTCTGACGCCAATATGCAGGCATTGCCGCTTATTGCGGGGCGTCCTGCTGTGCACCGCCCTGCGCATCGGGCCGCTGTGCCGCGCCGTTTTCCTGCACAGGGCCCGCAGCCTCAGCCTGCGCCGGAGTCTGCCTGCCTTCTTCCGCTGCCTCCATGCCTTGTGCAACGGGCGTCTGCTGCACCGGCTGTGTGCCCACGGGCACAGGCTTTACCTTGGCGCGGGGCGCGTCTGCCGGCGGCAGCGTACCGCCCTGCATCAGCGTCTGGAACTCTGCGCCCGTCAGCTTCTCACGCTCAATCAGGGCACCGGCCACCGTGTGCAGCTGCTGCATATGCTCGGAAAGAATGCGGCGGGCCGTCTCGTACGCCTCGTCCAGCATATCGCGGATTTCGCCGTCAATTTCCGCCGCCACCTGCTCGGAATAGCCGCGGCCGGAGCTGAAATCGCGGCCAAGGAAGGTCTCGTGCGGGTCCGAGCCGTACACCACAGGGCCCAGACGCTCTGAGAAGCCGTAGCGCGTCACCATGCTGCGCGCGGTGTCTGTGGCGCGCTCCAAATCATTGGAGGCGCCGGTGGACACATCGTCCAGCACCAGCTTTTCCGCCACGCGCCCGCCCAGCAGCACCACAATCTGCTCAGACATTTTTGCTTTGGTGAGGTGGCTGCGGTCGTCCTCCGGCAGGTTCAGCGTATAGCCGGCCGCCATGCCGCGCGGAATGATGGAGATTTCGTGCACAGGGTCCGCCGTTTTGCAGAAATACGACACAATGGCATGGCCCGCCTCATGGTAGGCAGTGATGCGCTTATCCTTATCGGTCACCACACGGCTGCGCTTTTCCGGCCCGGCTATCACCTTGATGCTTGCCTCTTCAATGTCCTGCTCGGTAATGGCCTTGCGCCCGCGCTTCGCGGCCAGCAGGGCCGCCTCGTTCACAAGGTTCTCCAAATCGGCACCCGTGAAACCTGCAGTGGATTTGGCAATGGTCTTTAATACCACGTCCGGCCCAAGCGGCTTGTTGCGCGTGTGCACGCGCAAAATCTCTTCGCGGCCCTTGATATCCGGCAGGCCCACATATACCTGACGGTCAAAGCGGCCGGGGCGCAGCAGCGCCTTATCCAGAATATCGGCACGGTTTGTGGCGGCAATGACAATAACGCCCTCGTTAGCGGCAAAGCCGTCCATCTCTACCAGAAGCTGGTTCAGCGTCTGCTCGCGCTCGTCATGGCCGCCGCCAAGGCCTGTGCCGCGCTGGCGGCCCACAGCGTCTATCTCATCAATGAATACAATGCACGGCGCCGTCTTTTTCGCCTTTTCAAACAGGTCGCGCACGCGCGAAGCGCCCACGCCCACATACATTTCCACAAAATCAGAGCCGGAAATGGAATAGAAGGGCACGCCCGCTTCGCCCGCACACGCGCGGGCCAGCAGCGTTTTGCCCGTGCCCGGCGGGCCCACCAGCAGCACACCGTGCGGGATGCGTGCCCCCAGCGTGTTAAAACGCTGCTGGTTTTTCAAAAACTCCACTATCTCGGCCAGTTCTTCCTTTTCCTCGTCGGCCCCGGCCACATCGGCAAACGTGGCTTTGCGGCCCTGGTCCGCCTGGTCCTTCACCTTGGCACGCCCCACGTTCATGGCCTTTCCGCCGCCGCCCTGAGCATACACAAAATAGTAGAACGCCCCCATTACAACCACAGTGATGATGAGCATGGGAAGCATGGACACCCAGATAGACGTCTGCCCTGCGGGCAGCACATCGTATATCATGGGGGAATCGGGATATTTTGCATCGTGTGCCGCCACATAGTCCGGCAGGCTCTGCAAAAAGATAGATGTGGCCGGCACCACATAAATAAGGCTTTGCCGCTTGGGCTGCTGCGCCTGCTGCTGGCCGCCCGTGCCGCCGAACAGTGACGTCAGCGAGCCAGCGGGCTGCGATGCAGCCTGCTGCTGTGCGGCGGCCTGCGCGTCATAAAGCTCCTGTGTGGCGGCTTCGCTCAGCGTCAGGCTCATCTCGCCGTTTTTCAGGTTCAGGGTAAAATCCGTCACCTCGCCCTGTTCGAACCACGAGACAATTTGAGAGTATTTTACAGACGAAGTCTGCCCGCCTGTGCCCGTCATGATAAGCCACACCAGCACAAGGCCCAGAATGGCCAGCAGAGCAAGGCCATTGATGCTTCTTGGTTTTTTGTTCAAAAGTATGCCTCCCCGCGCGGGCCATGCGGCCGCGCTGTACAATCAGACGGAATATACTTCCGGCTTCAGGATGCCGATATACGGCAGGTTGCGGTATTTTTCATCGTAATCCAGCCCGTAGCCAATGACAAACTCATCCGGCACGGAAAAGCCGATGTAATCGGCCACCAGGTCCACCTTGCGGCGGCTGGGCTTATCCAGCAGCGTGGCTATTTTGATAGAGGCCGGGCCGCGGCTGGCAAGCAGTTCTTTGATATAGCTGAGGGTGAGGCCCGAATCGAGGATATCCTCCACAATGAGAAGGTCCTTACCGGCCAGGGGCACGTCCAGGTCCTTTACAATTTTCACCACGCCTGACGACTTCACCCCGGAGCCGTAGCTGGACACCACCATAAAGTCGATCTCCGCAGGCACTTCAATGGCGCGCATCAAATCCGCCAAAAATACCACAGCGCCCTTCAGCACCGTCACCAGCATCAGGTTTTTGCCCTTATATTCCTGGCTGATGCGCGCGCCCATTTCTTTGCACTTGGCGCGGATCTCCTCTTCGCTGAGCAGAACGCGCAGTACGTCCTGCTGCATGTTTTCACTCATTGTATGAACCTCCTGTGCCCGGCGCGCACGCCCTGCGCGCCCGGTATATGCTGTTTGCCCGGCAGCCCGTGCCCCGGTGGGATAGATATTCTTTATTTTATCATATTCCATATGAAAAAATAAGGGGGCTTTTCTCTTTTTTCACGGCTTTTTCGTTTCTTTTACGCCATGGCCCCCTTCAGGCAAAAAAGAAAGCGCCGCGCTCTTTCCGCAGGAAAAGCGCCGCGCATGAAAACAGCGCAAAAGCAGCGCGTCCTTTCAGTGCATATGGGAATAATCCACATTTGTAAAACGGGTGTGCGCGCCGTCCCAGGCGAGGTCTACCTTGCCCACTTCGCCATGGCGGTTTTTTGCCACAATGCACTCTGCAATGCTGGTGTCCGCCTCTTCGTCGTTGTCATAATATGCCTCGCGGTACAAAAACAGCACTACGTCCGCATCCTGCTCGATAGAGCCGGAATCACGCAGGTCGCTCAGCACAGGGCGGTGGTCGGTACGGTTTTTTTCCGCTGAACGCGAAAGCTGGCTGAGCGCAATAATGGGTACATTCAGCTCTTTCGCCATGATTTTAAGGTTTCTTGTGATTTCGCTTATCTCCTGCACGCGGTTTTCCGTGCGCTTGCCAGTGCTCATGAGCTGCAGATAATCGATAATGACAAGGCCGATATCCTCGCGGGCGGGGTCCTGATTGATGCGGCGTATCTTCGCCTTCATCTCCGGGATGGTGATATTGGAGGTGTCGTCAAGGAACATATTGGTATGCGCCAGCACCTCGGCCACGCGTGCAAGGTCCTGCCAGTTCTCGCTGGAGAGCTGGCCCGTGCGGAACGCCTGGCTGTCAATGGCCGCCTCGCTGGACAGCACACGGTTCACAAGCTGGTCTTTTGTCATTTCCAGGCTGAAAATGGCCACCGGCACATTCTGCTTTTTGGCCACATTGGTGGCGATGTTCAGGGCAAACGAAGTTTTCCCCATGCCGGGGCGCGCGGCCAGAATGATGAGGTCCGACCGGCCAAGGCCCGTGAGCATGGTGTCGAGATAATTGAACCCCGTGGGGATGCCCAGATATTTTTCGCGGTTGGGGCCCGATATCTCCTGCAAATGAGCAAAAGTATCGATGATAACACTGGAGATGGGCGAAAGCGCAGAGGAATCGCGCCCTGCGCGGATCTGGTAAATCTTCTGCTCGGCGCTCTCCAGCAGAAGCTCCGGGTCCGTCTCCTCCGCCGTCTGCTCCAAAATAGTCTTGGCCGCGCCGATAAGCTGGCGCACGCGGTATTTTTCGGCAATGATGTTCACATAAGTGCCGATATGCGAAAGCGAGGGCACCGTTTCTGCAAGCTGCGTCAGGTACACTTTCGCCTCTTCCTCAGTGGCAAAGGTGCCTGCGTCCTGCACGGCGGCCAGCAGCGTCACAAAATCCACCGGCGCGCCCGCCGTAAACAGGCGCACGATTTCGGAAAATATCTCGCCGTTCTGGCGCGCATAAAACATTTCGGGGCGCAGGGTCTCCACCATTTTAGGGATATTTTCCACATCCAGAATAGCGGCGCCCAGCACGGCCTGCTCGGCCTCCATACTATAGGGCAGGTTTACCCCCAGCGCCTCTAAGGAAAGATTCATGCCCGCAGCCATACTCCGGCCCCCTTTCGCCGCGCGTTGCGCGTCATTCTTCCACTTTCACCTTCAGCTTTGCCACCACCTGCGGGTACACCCGCACTTCCACCTCATAGGTGCCAAATGCCTTGATGTCGGCATCCAGCACAACCTTGCGCTTATCCACCGGCTCACCCACAAGCTTCGAGAGGCCCCCGGCAATATCCTTGGCCGTGATGGAGCCAAACAGGCGGCCGCCCTGGCCTGCCTTGCCCTTCAGGGCCACTGTTTTCCCCTGTATCTTTTGGGCCAGCGCCTGCGCGGCGGCCAGCTCTTCTGCGGCGTGGTGCTGCTTTGCGGCAGCCTTTGTCTTCACTTCGTTCACGGCGCTGGCACTGGCCTCCACCGCCAGCCCGCGCGGGAACAGAAAGTTACGGGCATAGCCGTCCGACACCTCGTACACGCCGTCCTTTTTCCCAATGGATTTCACATCCTGTTTGAGCACGATTTTCATGGTAAATACACTCTCCCCTCTGCGGCGCAGGCACTTGCCCGCGCTGTGCGCGGCCGCAGCAGCGGCCGTGTCTGCCTGTCTATCATAGCACAAAGCGCGCCGCCGGGCAACCGGCCGCACGCGCGCCCTGCACCAGCCCGGCTTGGCCGGGCAGGTCTTTTTTACGCCCTGCTTTTTGCGCCGCGGGCCTCGGCACGCTGATTTTCGCGGTATTCATGAATAATATCCATCAGCCTCTGCTTTGTCTCCTTCAGCGTGGCCTCCCGCAGCTGGGCCCCCGCCATGGTAAGGTGGCCGCCTCCGCCCAGCTGCTCCATAATGACCTGCACGTTCACGTCGCCCATGCTTCGGGCAGAGACGTTGATGCCGCTGCCAGTGTCCACGGCCACAAAGCTGGCCTCTACGCCGCTGATGCTCAAAAGGTCGTTAGCAGCCTGCGGCACCACTACCATCATATCAGCGGGCACATCGTCTGAAACAGAAATGGCGCACCCCTCGTACACTTGGGCGGCTGCCACCAACTTCGCCTTGTAGGTGTAGCTTTCCAGCGTGTCGCAGAAAAGTTTTTTCACCTCCTGCGTCTGTGCGCCCATGCGGCGCAGGTAAGCCGCAGCCTCAAAGGTGCGCACACCTGTGTGCAGCGCAAAGTTGCGCGTGTCCAGTGTGATGCCCGCCAGAAGGGCCTGTGCCTCCAGCGGCGTCATTTTATCCTCTTTTTCACCGCCGGCATACTGCACCAGTTCCGTCACCAGCTCGGACGCACTGGACGCATACGGCTCGTGATAGAAGATAACGCTGTTGTCGATATAGCCCACACCCTTGCGGTGATGGTCTATCACCACCACGTTTGCAGCCATTTCGTACAGCTGGTTAGATTCCAGCATCTGCGGCATGTGCACGTCCACAATGATGAGAAGTGTATCCTTTGTGATGGCATTTTCCGCCTGTTCCGGGCTGATGAAGTCGTCCCCGAAGCCCGCCTTCTCAAATTCCCGAATCAAGTTTGCGGCAAAGCTCTGGCGGCGGTTTACCACCACGCTGGCAGGCTTTTTGCACATTTTGCAAAAGCGCAGCATGCCAACAGCGGCACCCACGCAGTCAAGGTCTGAGCGCTTGTGCCCCATGATGAACACTTCTTCACACTGTTCAATCAAATCTTTCAGGGCGCTGGCGATGATGCGGCTTTTCACCTTCGAACGCTTCTCTACGCTGCGCGAAACGCCGCCGTAAAAGGCAAAGCCGTCCTCTGTCTTTACTGCAGCCTGGTCACCGCCGCGGCCCAGGGCCATATCCAGCGCCTGCGCTGCCATATCCATGCCCTCGCGCAGTGTCTCGCCGCCGCGGCCCACACCGATGGAAAGCGTCACTGTGCCCTGCTCGTCCCCAATGGCGCGCACCGTATCCAGAATGGAAAAGCGCGCGGCGATGATCTGGCTGAGATAGCGTTCTTCCACCACAGCCACATAGCGCGAGGCGGAAGTGCGGCGCAGAAAGCCTGTGGCCTGGCCCACGAACTGCTCCAGAGCATAATCCACCTCGCCCGCAATGCGCGCGCGGTCGGAGTCTTTCATTTCCTTGAGCACCTCGTCGTATGTATCCACGGCGATGAGCAGCACCGCCGGGCGCGCGGCCAGGTATTCGTCTGCACGGTTTTTCAGCACCGTGTCGTCCACAAGGTATGCGACAAACAGCGCCTCGTCCGCCGAGGCGCGGCTGCCGTACACCGTCCACCGCCGCCCGCCGAAGCGCAGGGGCTGGCCCTCTTTGGCGGCGGCCTTTTTTTCGTCCAGCCCGGGCATCACCCGGCCCGCAGGCACAAGGCACGCGTCGCCGCCGCCCAGCACGTCCTGTGAGAAGGCGTCGTTATACCACACAATGCTTCCGCCGGACACCACTACCACAGGCATCGCCAGGCTTGCAAAGGTAGACTGCGCCTTCTCGCCGCTGCCGTGCAGAAGCTTTGCCATGCGCCTTCGCAAAGCCTTCACGTTCCAGAACAACAAAAGCCCCATCACCGCCAGCACAGGCACCACCACAATAAGCAGCATGGGTTTCACCGCCGCCAGCATGCCCGCCAGGACGGCGCACGCGGCGCCGAGCGTCAGAATGGTAAGGTCCACGGTCCAGATGCGTTTGTTCAATGTGCTTCCCTCCCCGGCACCGCGCACAGGCGGCGGGCCGTCACACTTCCAGAATGATGGGCAAGATCATGGGGCTGCGCTTTGTGCGCCGGTACAAATAAGAGGACACCGTCTCGCGTATGCGCGTTTTCACGCTGGAAAAATCGCGCATGTCGCCCGGGGTAATCTTCTCCAGCGCCGCACGCACCGTATCGCGCGCGCCGTCTATCAGTTCCTCCGATTCACGCACATATACAAAGCCGCGCGTTACAAGCTCCGGCCCGGATACAACGCGCCCGGAAATGGGCTCTACCGCGGCCACCACAATGACAAGGCCGTCCTCCGAGAGGTGGCGGCGGTCCCGCATCACCACGTTGCCCACATCGCCCACGCCAAGGCCATCCACCAGCACGGCGCCCGCCTGCACAGGCTCGCTTTCGCGAATGCCGTCCTTCGAGAGGATGATACAGTTTCCGTTTTCACCAATATACACGTTTTGTTCGGGCACGCCCACGGCAACAGCCGTCTGCGCATGCTTTTTCAAGTGCTTGTATTCGCCGTGCACCGGAATGAAGAACTGAGGCTTTGCCAGCGTGAGCATCAGCTTCTGCTCTTCCTGGCAGGCGTGGCCCGACACATGCACATCATACATGGACTCATAAATCACTTCCGCACCCAGGCGCAGAAGGCCGTTTATTACCTTGGTCACCATTTTCTCGTTGCCCGGGATGGGGTTGGCAGAGATGATGATGAAATCGCCCTCGCCCACGCGCACATTGCGGTGGCTGGCAGAGGACATGCGCGAAAGGGCGCTTAGCGGTTCGCCCTGGCTGCCCGTCGTCACCAGAACAATTTTTTCCGGCGGATACTGGTTAATCTCTTCAATATCAATCAGAACCCCCTCGGGCGCGTGCAGGTAGCCAAGCTCCAGTGCCATCTGGGTGTTGTTCACCATGCTGCGCCCGCTCACGGCCACCTTGCGCCCGGCCGCTACGGCAAGGTCGATAATCTGCTGAATGCGGTAGACATTGGACGCGAACGTGGCAATAATGATGCGCTTTTTCTGCGCCCGCTGGAACAGCGTGGCAAAGCTTTGCCCCACCTTCAGCTCCGTGCTGGTGAAGCCCGGCCGTTCAGAGTTGGTGGAATCGGAAAGCAGCGCCAGCACGCCCTTTTTTCCGTATTCCCCAATGGTGACAAGGTCTGTGGGGCCGCCGGAGATTGGCGTATAATCCACCTTGAAGTCGCCCGTCTGCAAAATGACACCTGCCGGGCACTCAATGGCAAAGCCCACCGCGTCCGGAATAGAATGGTTCACATGGATAGGCTCCACTGTAAAGCAGCCAAGGCGAAATTTGCGCTTCGGGGTTATTTCCACAAGCTTTGTCGAGCGCAGAAGCCCGTGCTCCTCCAGCTTGTTTTTGATAAGGCCAATGGTGAGCCGTGTGGCGTACACGGGCAAATCCACCTTTTTCAGAAGGTACGGCAGCGCGCCGATATGGTCCTCATGGCCGTGCGTGATAAGCACGCCCTTGATGCGCTCTTTATTTTCCACCACATAGCTGAAATCTGGTATCACAAGGTCGATGCCGTACATATCGCTGTCTGGGAACACAATGCCGCAATCCACCAGAAGCATGTCCCCCTGGCATTCATACAGCGTGATGTTCTTGCCCACTTCCCCAAGGCCGCCCAAAGGAATGATTTTCACCGGCACAGCACCTTCGCTGCCGGGCGCCTGCCTGCGCCGCTGGGCATAGCCGCGCGGCATGCGCCTGCCCGCGGCAGATTGCACCGCAGAGGCCGCAGCCGCATCTGCACTTACAGCCAAGGCATTGCCTGTCTTTTGAGGCTCTTGCCTGCTTTCCGCGCGGCGCTGCCGTGCGGCGGGCTGGCCCTGCTGGTTCTGGCGCGGGCGGCGCTGAGGCTGCCTGCGCGCGGGGGATGCGCCCTTACCTGCGGGTGCGTTTTTCAGTTTTTCACTCATGTTTTTCCTCCATATTCCGCACCCTGCGCGCTGGGCGCACGCCCTTTCTGTGCCCTGCGGGCACACAGCGGCGCCCTGAAAACGTGTTCACAAAAGAAAACACGCTCTGGCCCCGCATGGCTTCCCTGGGCCGTGTGTCCGGCTGGGCCCGCCATGCGGCCGGGTGCTGCAAATTGATGTACTGCCTTGTATCTTGTCCCTGAAATTTTTCTCGTTCCCTGCGGGAAGGCGGCGCTTTGGCCGAACGCCCGAAGCCCTTCCGCCTCTTACAGCAGAGAATAAAAACAAACGCCCCAGCGGCATGCGCGCAGGAACACCAGCGGTTTTCCCGCCCGGCCCGCCACAGGGCTTTTCTGAACAAACTACTTGGCTCAAGCATACGCTGTTTTGGCTATGCTGTCAAGTTTTACGCCCTTGTTTTGGCAGTATTGGATAAAAAACCTGCCATTAAACAGGCCGCTTTCCCACTTGTTGCCATGCAGGCCCGGCCCTCTGCCCCACCTGCGCCGCACTGTCACTTTACAGCACAGCCCTGTTCCCTTATAATAGGTGAGAACACGGCGGCGCCGCGGCCTGTGCCCGGCATGCCGCCCGGCTGTGATGCTGTAATAAGGAGCATATGCATGAAGCAGATTAATATTTACACCGACGGCGCATGTTCCGGCAACCCCGGCCCGGGCGGCTGGGGAGCCATTCTGGAATATAAAGGCCTGAAAAAAGAGCTTTCAGGCGGGGAAAAAAGCACCACCAACAACCGTATGGAGCTGATGGCCCTCATCCGCGCGCTGGAGGCGCTGAAAGAACCGTGCGACATCACCCTGTGCAGCGATTCAAAATACGTCGTTGACGGGCTTTCAAAGGGCTGGGCGAAAGGCTGGCAGAAGCGCGGCTGGGTAAAGGCCGATGGAAAGCCCGCCCTAAACAGCGACCTGTGGGCGCAGCTGCTGGCCCTATGCGAGGGGCATACCTTTCATTACCATTGGGTGAAGGGCCATGCGGGCCACAGGGAAAACGAGCGCTGCGACGCCATGGCTGTGGCCGAAGCCGCCAAATTCAAATAGCGGCGCATCTGCAGAAAACGAGGTGTTTTTATGAGCGGTGAATTCAGCAACGCGCCAGGTTTTTCCACCTTTGAGAAGCAGGACAGCGTGCTGCTGGCGCTGTCCGGCGGGGTGGATTCCGCCGTGACGGCGCATATCCTGCGCCAGCAGGGCTTTGCGGTGCAGGGGCTGTTCATTTTGTTCTCAAACGCGCATGAGGCCGCGCTGGAAAAGGCGCGGCAGGCCGCGAGGGAGCTTGCCATTCCCTTTCATGTGGCGGACGCGCGCGAAGCGTTTGAGCACGCCGTGGTGCAGCCCTTCTGCCAGGCATACTGTGCCGGGCGCACGCCCAGCCCCTGCGTGGCGTGCAACCCACTTGTAAAATTCCGCACGCTGGCAGATACAGCGGCGCGGCTTGGCATTCCTTACCTTGCCAGCGGGCATTATGCCCGTGTGGTGCAGCGCGGCGGCGCCTTCCACATTGCACGGGCCCAAAGCGCCGCGCGCGACCAAAGCTATATGCTGTACGCCCTTGGGCAGGACATTCTCTCGCGCCTGTGCCTTCCGCTGGGCGAATTTGAAAAAGATGATATCCGCGCCATGGCCGCCGAATACGGGCTGTCCAGCGCCGAAGCGCCGGACAGCCAGGAAATATGCTTTATCCCGGACGGCGGCTACGCCGCCTTCATTGCGGCACGCGGCCTTGCAGATACGCCCGGGCATTTTATCGGCCCCGCGGGGGAAGACCTTGGCCCCCACAGAGGCATCTCTCACTACACGGTGGGCCAGCGCAGGGGCCTCGGTGTCGCCTACGGCCAACCTGTATTCGTGCGCCGCATCCTGTCGGGCGGCGATATCCAGCTTGCCACTGCAGGCGGCGAAATGTATGCGGGCATCATGGTAGAACAGCCCTTTTCCGTCTGCGGCGTGCCCTTTGCAGCAGGCCAGAGGTTCACGTGCAAGGTTCGCAGCCGCGCCGCGGCAGTGCCCTGCACGGTGGTGCAGGCGGGCGGGCCGGTGCTTGCCCTGCGCTTCGATACCCCCGTGCGCGCCCCGGCCCCCGGCCAGGCCGCCGTGTTTTACGACGGCGATGCAGTGCTGGGCGGCGGCATCATTGCCGATATGCTGGAGCAGGCGTGACACTGCCGCTGCACGCCGCATACAAAAGGCCCCGCACAGCCAAGGCCGGCCGTGCAAGGGAGCTGTTTTTCGCCTTACGGCCTCGCTCAGCATGAAGGCAGGCCCCCCTATGGCAGCCGCCAGGCCCGCCATGGGGGCTTTTTCAGTTGCCGCATCCAGGCCCTGCGGGGCAAAACGATTTGCCCCTGCTGGGCGGCGATTTTGCGTACCGCAGCAGAGGCGCTTCCCGCCGCCTGCCCGCGAACGTCTTCCATCAGAAGCCGCGCATAGACGAGAGGCGAGGCACCCGGCAGCAGGCGTTTCTTCTTTTTGCACACGGCCGTGCGCCTGGCAGACTGGTATTCCTCCTCTGTGAGCTCAAAAGCGCTTTCGGCAACACCGTAATCGGAAGAGAATACTTTCGTATCGCCGTAAGCCTTATCATCCAACTGCATCCAACGAGGAAAAAGACGGTACAAAAGATAGAAAATCCCCGTTGCATAGCCGTTGACAATGCGGGCACTTCCCTTTGCAGAGCCGCAGATCCCCCCTTTGCCCTTGCAGCCATCAAAAGAAACGGGCGCCAATGGGCGCTGCGGTATGTGCAGCTTCCCCATTCATCCAAACCGTAACCCCCGCCGGACACAGGCCTAAGCCGGGCGCAGGGTACAAATGCCCTGCGCCCGGCGCTTTTTTGCACATGCTTATATGCCGTGCGGCCTCTCTTCGCCCGGCCCGTTTTTTTCAGGCCCGTCGGGCGGCGCGTCCGGCGCTTTCTGTTCTGTTGCGCCACGCGGCGCCATGGGGCCGCGCGGGCCGGGCCCCGGCGTGCGCGGCCTCTTGGCCCTGCGGTGCAGCAGCATGCGCACAGCCGCCCACACGGCACAGCCCACCGCAGCCAGCACCAGCAGCGCGGGCAGCATCGCGGCAAGGCCCACGGCCATGCTCTGCACGCCTTGGCCCAGGCTGTACCAGCCAGAGCGGAATGCCGCGCCAAGACGCGAGGCAAAGCTTTGCGGGCTTTCTGTCACACGGCGCACCTCATGCACTGTCACCTGCACAGTAGAACAGGCGATCTGGTCGTCATAGGCGCGTTTTTTCGCCGTATAGCTCTCTATCTGGTACTGCACGTCTGCCAGCTCGCTCTGAACAGCAAGCAGCGTTTCAATATCCTGTGCCTGCGCCAGCATGGTGTTCAGGCTTTCGCGTTGTGTTTCCAGGCTTGCAAGGCGCGCCTCCACATCCACATACTGCGCTGTCACGTCCTGCACACTCTCGCTTTTCTGCGTCACATTGCCCGCGGCATCCGCTGCCGTGAGAAAGGTGTCATACTGCTCCACAGGGATGCGGAATTCACAGTGCGCATAGCGTGCGCCGCTGTCCGCTCTGCCCTCCAGATAGGTAGATGAGAGATACCCGCCCGCCTCATCCGCCGCCGCGCGCAGGGCAGCCAGCGTCTGATCAAAGTCCAAAGCCTCTACGGTGAGCTCTGCGTTCATGATAAGCCTGCGCCCGTCCTGCGGCAGTTGTGCCGCCAAAGTGCCGCCTTCCTGTATGCCGCCCGGCACGGCACCGCTCTCCTGCGCGGCGGCCGTCATGCCCGACGCCTCTTCGCCCGCCTCGTCGGCCGTGGTGGCCGGGCCCGCGCCGCAGGCCGTCAGCACCAAGCAAAGCCCCAGCACAGCGCAAAGCGCAAGGCAGTGTTTCCATAGCGTTCTGTACATCTCTGTTCCCTCCCTGCTGTTTCTGTGCAGGGCCCGCCGCGCGGGCCTTTCTATCTGATAATACGGCATCGGGCGGGCTTTTGTTGCACCTGCCGCGGCGCATGCTGCGCGCGGGGGCCGGCTTCTGCCGGGGCAGCCCCGCATAAAAGTCAGGCCCCTTGGCAAAGCCGGAGGCTTGCGTAAGCCTGGAAAGGGCATACTGCCGGCAAGCCTCTCAGGGGGCATTGAAAAAATCCGCCGCCTGCATCACTTGCCCTGCGGCCGGTAAACGGGCGCCGTTTGTACAAGATTATCTTTCTGGCAATCGTAAAGTTGTTCATCTCTTCCCGCTTCGCTCGA
>OFMI01000577.1_pt1 | contig 29784 bp, 21 predicted proteins | sample 1541741 | NCBI WGS metagenome assembly OFMI01 (sample SAMN04209219, study PRJEB22552) | human gut metagenome | biome: gut; material: feces | host: Homo sapiens | place: USA: Oklahoma | reverse complement strand
GGGAACCTGCGGCGCGGCTTTTCTGTCATATAGGGTGAGAGGCCTCATAACCCCGCGGCGCAGCCGCGAACGAAACCCGAAGGAGAACAGGATGGACGAAACATGGATCCTGCAGCGCTTCCTCGCGCGCGATGAGGAGGGACTTGCCGCAGCCTATGCGCAGCTCGGCCCCGGCCTGACCGCCCTTGCGGCACGGATCGCCGGCCCGGAAACGGCCGAGGAATGCGTGAATGACGCCCTGCTGGCCGCATGGCAGACCATTCCGCCGCTTGCGCCGGTGCATCTGGCGGCCTATCTGGCCAAGCTGACACGCAATGCGGCCCTGAACCGCTATCGCGCGCAGAATGCGCAGAAGCGCGGCGGCAGCGTCGTCGCCGTCTCGCTCGACGAGCTGGCCGAGTGCCTGCCGGGCGGCGAAAGCCCGGCCGACCGCGCGGAGGCGGAGGTCCTGCGCAGCGCGCTCTCCGCCTTTCTGCGCACGCTCCCGGAGCGTCAGCGGCAGGTCTTTCTGGCGCGGTATTTTTACGCCCTGCCGCTGAGCGGCATCGCCGCCCGGTTCTCCATGCGGGAAAACACCGTAAAGACGACGCTGCACCGCACGCGCCGCCGCCTGCGGGACTATCTGGAACAGGAGGAACTCTTATGAGACCGGAGGATCTGTATGATGCCTTCCATGAGATCGACGACGATCTGCTGAAGCCGCTGCCCGAGCCAGCGACGCGCCGGCATCCGGTACTGAAATGGGGCGCGCTTGCGGCCTGCGCCCTGCTGGCTGCAGGCGGACTGCTCTGGCTGCACCCGTGGAAAAATGCCGCGCCGCAGCCGTCGCTGGCCGTCCCCACGCTGGCGAGTGAGCCGACGGCGTGCGAACCGTCGGCTGCGGGCGAACCGGCCATTCCGGAGCCTGCGGAGCTTGTCTACGGCACGGAGCTTTTTGCCGCCGCTGCCGACATCGCCTATCCGGAGGGTTATTTTATCCGCACGCTGTCCGAGGCGCAGCTGGCCTCCATCTGGGGGCAGGAGACGCTCTGGCCGACGGACGCGGAGAACGAGGTCATCTATGACGGAAGCGGCGTTCCGTGGATCGTGCGCCTGACGGTACAGACGGCAGACGGCACGCTCACGGCCGAGCTTTCGCCGGAGCACCTGCCGCCCGCCTGTCTGGCCGAGCCTGCGGAGGAGACGTGCGAAGTCTTCGGCGTCCCCGTGGCAGCGGCCGCAGGGCCGTCCCACGCCGTCGTCAGCTTCGTGCGCGGCGAGGGCGCAGACGCCGTTGGCATGCGCATCACGATGGAGGGGGAGCTTCCCCCGCTGCAGGAGCTTGCCGCGCGGCTCGTCACGCAGTCGCTGGAGCCGGACGGCGCGCTGCAGCTGCATCAGCTCGAAACGGCGGACATTCCCGTCTGGCGCAGTGAGCAGCTAGACGAGGAGGCGGCCTATGCCGACGAGCGCTTTGGGTGCTATCTCCCCACGGCGGTCGCCCTCCCCTTTGACCGCGCGCACCGCGAGCTGGGCGAAGGCCGCGACTGGCTGACGGCCAGCTGGAGCGCCGATGTGCAGAACCTGACGGTCACGGTCAGCCGCCCGTCGGAGATCCCGACGCTCGTCCACGCGGACGAAACGGCGCGCTACGACCTGCGCCTGCCCGAGGACGGCGCGGCCGTCGACCCGGACACCCGGAACTTCCCGGTCTTCTACCGGGAGGAGCTGACGCGGGATGTGCTGGCCGCGCGGCTGTGGCAGGGTGATTTTGCGGGCTGCTCCGGCGCGAGCTTCGGCGTGCTCGAACCCGACGGCACCCTGCTGGAGATCAGCGTCTATGCGCAGGACCCGCTGGCGCTGCTGGAATTTTTGCTTGATGGATAAGGCTTGTGATATGGGGTATCTATAGCGCGCTGCAGGGGACGGGCATGCCCTTCCCGGCGCCGCACCGGCGCAAGAAACAGACTGTCGTTAACATGGTGTGTACCAGTTTGCAGGTGCAGCACCTAGCGTGGCATACCCCCAAATTCATGCAAAACGGGAGCGGACGGCGTCCGCTCCCGTTTGCTTTGTTCTTTTACTGATTGTTGCGCTGCTTCATCATCTGGCGCATTCTGGCTGCGTGATCCAGTTCACGCTTGCGGATGCGCAGGCTCTGCGGCGTGACCTCGAGCAGCTCGTCGTCCGCAAGGAACTCCAGGCACTGCTCCAGCGACATCTGGCGCGGGCTCGTCAGGCGGAGCGCATCATCCGCACCGGCGGCGCGCATGTTCGTCAGCTGCTTCTTCTTGCAGACGTTGACGGTCATATCCTCGTTGCGCGAGCAGACGCCGACGACCATACCGGCATAGACCTGCGTGCCCGGTCCGATGAACAGGACGCCGCGCTCCTGCGCGTTGAACAGGCCGTAGGTGCAGGCCTCGCCGCTTTCAAAGGCAACGAGCGAACCGGTCTTGCGGCGCTCGATCTCGCCCTTGACGGGGGCATAGGAATCCAGCACGGAGGACATGATGCCCTCGCCGCGCGTGTCGGTCAGGAACTCGCTGCGATAGCCGAACAGGCCGCGCGACGGAACGAGGAACTCGAGGCGATAGCGGCTGCCGACGGGGTTCATGGAGAGCAGGTCGCCCTTGCGGCGGCCCATTTTTTCGATGACGCTGCCCATGGAGGCCTCCGGAACATCGGCCACCATGCGCTCGATCGGTTCGCAGACCTTGCCGTCGATGACCTTTGTCAGAACGCGCGGGGTGCTGACCTGGAACTCATAGCCCTCGCGGCGCATCGTCTCAATGAGAATGGAGATATGCATCTCGCCGCGGCCCGCAACGTTGAACGCGTCTGTGCCCTGCTCCGTCACATGCAGGGAGACGTCCTTGAGGAGCTCGCGCTGCAGACGGTCGCGCAGGTTTCGTGACGTGACGTACTTGCCCTCCTTGCCCGCGAACGGAGAATCGTTGACGGAGAACGTCATCTCGATGGTCGGGTCGGAGATCTTCACGAAGGGCAGCGGCTCCACCTGCTCCGGCGCGCAGATCGTGCGGCCGATGGTGATGTCCGCCATGCCGGAGAACGCGACGATCTCGCCTGCCCCTGCCTCCTGAATGGGATTTTTGCCGAGGCCGTCGAACTCATAGAGCGCGACGATCTTGCCCTTAGCGGAGTGGCTGGGATCGTGATAGTCGCAGATGGCGACCTCCTGATTGACGCGGACGGTACCGCGCTCGACGCGGCCGATGCCGATACGGCCGACATAGTCGTTATAATCGATGGAGGAGACGAGCATCTGCATGGGCGCCGTGGGGTCGCCCTCCGGCGCAGGGATATAGTTGACGATGGTATCGAACAGCGGGTCGAGATTCACGCCCGTCTCGTTCGGCGAGTAGCTGGCGATGCCCTGCCGCGCGGAGCAGAACAGCGTCGGCGATTCGAACTGTTCGTCCGTGGCGTTCAGGTCGAGCAGCAGCTCAAGCACCTCGTCCATGACCTCCTCGACGCGGGCATCGAGCCGGTCGATCTTATTGACAACGACAATGACCTTGTGGCCCAGCTCCAGCGCCTTCTGCAGCACGAAGCGGGTCTGCGGCATGGGGCCCTCCGCCGCATCGACGAGCAGCAGAACGCCGTTGACCATCTTGAGGATACGCTCGACCTCGCCGCCGAAATCGGCGTGGCCCGGGGTATCGACGATGTTGATTTTCGTTCCCTTATAATGCACGGCGGTATTCTTGGCCAGAATGGTAATGCCGCGCTCACGCTCCAGATCGCCCGAGTCCATCACGCGGTCCACCACGGCCTGGTTCTCGCGGTAGATGCCGCCCTGCTTGAGCATTTCATCGACCAGCGTCGTCTTGCCATGGTCAACGTGTGCGATGATGGCGATATTTCGAATGTTTTTCTGATCCGTCATGGAAGACAGTCCCTTCTATTCTGTATCCGGTCTAGGGCAGCAACGCATGATTCAGCAAGAGCATTCGGCGGGAGATTTTTTGTCGAGACAAGGTTTGAAAAGTGCAGATGTACTTTGTGTACCTCAAGCTTTTCAAACCGATGGATCGGCGAAAAATATCCGGCGAAGGTCGAAGCTGCAATTGTGCGGTGTTGCCCAAAAGATTTTTTGTCCACAAAATGAAAATATACCACACGAAGGCAAAATCCGCAAGGTGAAAATCGTGATTTTTCGAACTTTTTTGTAAAAAACGGACGCAGCGTGCCCTTTGCGGGCAGGAAGCACCATGGAGACTGCAGGTTTGGTGGCACAATCGCCAATCGCACATGCCTTTGTAGGGGAGCGGCATGCCGCTCCCGGCACAATGCTGCCGATACGAACAGGCTACCGTTAAAATGGTATGCACCGATTGTGTCTGTACGTTTTTTCGGCAGCCGGTACGGGACGGCAGTGCCTTCCCGAGATTGCACCCCAAGGGCACTTCCTCGCGCTTCGCGCTCAGGGCGCCACGTCGGCCTTCGGCCTCCTCGCAATGACAAACCTGTGAGCCTTGCACTTTCCGCTTTCCATTTCCAATTATCCATTTTCCACTCGCGCCTTCCCCTCCGCTGTAATCCTCCCCATAAAACGCAAGCCCCGCTGCGGGTGCAGCGGGGCCGCAGGCTGTCAAAAAACCTGTCCAGCCGAAAATTTCGGAGGGAAGAAAAGTGTGAAAGGAAACCGTCAGGGTTTCCTTTCGCGTTCCATTACCCGCCGCAGCGGCAGAATTGCAAAATCATGATACAATAATTGATTTTGCAATTCTGAAAGTAGCTTGGCGAAAAAGTCCAAAGGGACTTTTTTGACAAGCTGAGGCCCCGCTGCGGGTGCAGCGGGGCCGTTGGGGATATTGCTTATTCTGCCGTGACGATCTGGCCGTTGACGAGCGCGAAGCGCACGCCCTCGTTCAGGCTGGTCAGGTTGTTCAGGTCGTTCTCCGTGAGCGTGTAATCCGCACCGGCTGCCACGACCGTACCGGCCGCAGGCGCACTGCGGAAGGCGATCTTCATCGCACCGGGCAGGGCCGAGGCGATGTTCAGGCAGGCCGTCTTGCTCGGCGTATTCCAGAAGAACGGAGCATTGGTCATGTTCGTTCCGGCCTTCAGCTTCAGCGTGATGTCCGCCGCGTTCGTGCCGCTGCAGGCAAAGCCGTTGCCGTTCTCGTCCGAAACGCAGGTGTTGCCGTAGAATTCGCCGCCCGTGACAGTGACCTTGCAGCCGTTCGTGGCCAGCAGAACGGTGCCGATGCTCATTGTGCCGGTCTCCGCCGTCAGCGCATTGTTGCGGTAAATACCGCCGTTCACTGTAATCTCCGCACCGGCCGAATCGCCGAGAATGGCGGCGCCGCCCTTGGTATTGCTGACGACGTTGTTCTCAAACGTACCGCCGTTCACCGTGAGCTTGCTCTGGCCGAGGATGCTGAGGCAGGAATAGAGGTTGTTGCGGAACGTTCCGCCGTTGACGATGACCTCGGAAGACTTGTCGTCCGTTTTCTGCACCGAGCCTGTTGCAAAGACGGCGGAGCCCTTCCTGATGTTCTCAAAGACTGCGCCGTCCTCGATGGTAACGATCGAGCCATAGGCATAGATGGCATCATCGTCGAAATCGCGGAACACGGTGCCGGACTTAACGACGATCTGCGCCTTCTGGCCGTCGCTCCAGTCGCCGCGGATCGCCGTAGCGTACTTGCCCTTGAGCTGATAGTAGCGGTTGCCGTCGAACGTGATGTCTTCAAGCGTCAGCGTGCAGTTCAGGACCTCGACAAGATAGCCAGAGGTATTCGTGTTGTTCTCCTGCATGACATAGGCATTCGGGATGCCCTTCAGGGACCACGTCTCGTCGCTGCGAACCACGAGGCACTTGGGGGAAGAGCCCGCCGAAGCCGACGGGATACTGATGATGTTGTCCCCCGTGGCGGACTGCCGCTCGATAAGCAGTTCCTTCGCGCGTGCGAACGTCAGAACTGCGGTCTCGGCCGTCTTGCCGTCGTTCGCATCGCTGCCGGTGGCCGCGAGATAGACGACCGTACCGACCACACGGGAAGCATTCAAGAAAACCGTGTTCGTTTCCGTGTCGACCGACAGCTTGTAATGGGAATCCAGCGGCTCTGTCAGCTCAATGTTCGCCAGATCGGCCTCGGTCAGCGTATAGCCGCTGCCGCCAACGATCTTGTTCATGTAAACCTGTGCTTCGAGCTTCAGCCGCAGCGGCTGCTTCAGAGCGGAGGTCACGAGAACCGGCAGACGGGCCGTGCTGTTCATCAGCAGAATTTCGCTTTCCACCATACTCTGGTTCGCAAGGATCAGGCTGCCGTGGGCGTAGATCTGGTACTCTGCGCCCGCCGTGGCGGTATTGCCGAAAATCCTGCCGTTTTCCAGCGTGCAGCTGCTGGGCTTCGTTGCCGAGCCGCCCTGCAGCAGGATGGCTCCTGCGGTAGCGCCGACATTGCCGGTGATCTCGCCACCCTTGAATTCGGCATTGACATACTGACCGACAACGATCGCGCCCACGCCCTTCAGGCTGCCCTCGGCAGCGGCATTGTTGGCGTAGATCTTACCGCCGTTCATTGTGAACGTCGTAAAGCCCTTCGTGGAGCTTCCGGACAAGCTGATGGCACCGGCCGGGACGCTCAAGACGCTGACGTTTGCCTTCGCGGCATCGGTCACGGTATTGTGGTGAATTTCGCCGCCGTTCAGGACGATGCTACTGCCGCCTTTCGTGGTCGAAAGGCCGATCGTCGCCGTCTTGCAGGTGTTGTCATGGATGCTCGCGCCGTCGTTCATGGTGAAGTCGGCGTTATGCAGATAGAGAATATTGCTGCTGGTCGTAACGGTATTGCAGATCTCGGTGCCCGCATTCAGCGTCAGCTTGCCGGACGTGCAGTTGCCGACGATATAGCTGGAGAACGGCGTGCCGTCCTCGGCGGCCCAGCGCTGCGCGCCGCCGTCAATGCAGATATTCTGGAGCGTCAGGTTACCGGTGGCGTTCACCCAGAACATGTAGCTGCTCTTGTAGCCCTCGGCACGCGTGACCACCGCATCCGGATACTCGCTCAGATCCCAGACCTGCGTATCACCGACGGTGACCATGCTCGTGATATAAATGACCTTGTAGGCCGAATCCGCCAGCAGCTCCTTGGCGCGGGCAAAGGTCTTAACGCCCTCTGCCGCCGTCATGCCGGATTTGCTGTCGTCGCCGTTCCTGCCGTCGAGGTAGACATAGTTGAGCTTGGCCTCGGCCCAGGCAGCATAGACCGTAACGTCGGCCTTGATGCTCTGGCCGCGGTCAAACAGCTGCGTGCAGGCCTCGTCCGTATACCAGCCGTTGAAGACGTAGTTGTTCTTCGTCGGGTTCTTCGGGTTCGTGACATACTTGCCGTGGTCGACCTGCGTAGAATAGTAGACCTCACCGTCGACGATATAGGTCACGGTATAGACGTTGGTCTCCCACTTGCCGTAGAGCGTCAGATTCGTTGTGACGGGCGTGGAGAAGTCATAGACCTGCGTGTAGGCGGCGTCCGTGTACCAGTTCGACACATGGGAGCCGACGCGGCGGGTCTCCGGCACGGGGACGGGCTGGCCCCACGTCACGCTCACGGGTGTGTCGACGTACATGGCGTTGGCGTTCGGGCTGATGACGAAATTGACCTGCATCGTGCGGTAGCGGGTCGTGAAGTCGACCGTAACATCCTCATCAAAGTCCGAGAGGATGAATACGTTCTCCGCGCGGACGAGCGTGCCCGCGGAGGCGGAGGCGGTGTCGAACTCAAAGCCGTTTTCCGCCACGCCGTAGAGGCCGAACTCCACATAGGGCTCGTTCGTGTTGACCTCAATGCTCGCGACCTTCTGGCCGTGGTACTTGGCATAGCCGTTCTCGCCGCGGAACGTAACGGTCACGGTCTTGCCCGGCTCCGTCGGCTCGGACGGCTCGGTGGGCTCCTGCGTGGGCTCTTCCGTCGGCTCCTCGGTCGGCTCTTCGGTGGGTTCCTCCGTCGGCTCTTCCGTCGGCTCCTCAGAGGGCTCCGTCGGCTCGACCGGCGTGTAATCCGTGACCTTCATGAGTGTGCTGAGGATCTTGGCGGCCTCGGCGCGCGTGATGGACTTCTGCGGCAGGAACGTGCCGTCCGGGTAACCGGCCAGAATTCCGGCCGCAGTCGCCACGGCGACGGCCTCCTTCGCATAGTCCTGGATGCTCGCGGCATCCGCATAGGTCAGCTCGCCGCCCTCGGGGAGCGTGAGCGCCTTCCAGCCCGCAAAGCGGACCAGCAGGGTCATGGCGTCCTCACGGGAAACGGCCTTGTCGGGGGCAAACGTGCCGTCCGGATAGCCGAGCACGATGCCGTTTTCCGCCGCCCAGCTCACGGCAGCGGAATACCACTGACCGGCCGGGACATCGGAGAAGCTGGTCTGCTCCGTGAGCGTGTCGCCGCTCAGGCGGGCAAGGACCGTGACGAACATGGCGCGCGTCATGGCATCCTCCGGCGCGAAGTTCTTATCGTCCACGCCGTTCATGATGCCCTTTTCCGTGACGTCTTCGATATAGGGATGCGCCCAATGGGTGTCGAGCACATCGGCATAGCTGCTTCCCGCCGCAAAGACGCTCGGGCAAAGCCCAAGCACGAGCGCGACCGCCAGAAGCAGGGATAACATCCGCTTTTTCATGCAGATTTCCTTCCTTTCAGAATCGTTCGGGGGCGCTCCCGCCGCCGGAAGACGGCGGGAGCCTGCGGTCTCGGGATCAGTTCATCTTCAGGTAGTTGACGAGCACCAGAGCGACCTGCGCGCGCGTTGCGCTGCCGGCCGGGTTCAGCGTCGTGGGCGTCATGCCGACGATGATGCCGGACTGCACCGTCCAGCTCATGGCCTCCAGCGCCCAATCGGCGACCTCGCCGCGGTCCTGATAGCCCGCAAGGACATCGTCCTTCGCGGGATACTTGCCGCCCCGCAGCTTCCAGTAGCGATAGAGCATCGTGGCCATTTCCTGACGGGTGATTGGGGCCTCCGGACGGAACGTGCCGTCAGGATAGCCGTTGACCACGCCCTGCTCTGCCGCCCAGTTGACGGCGTCGGTGTACCACTGGCCCTCGGCAATGTCCGTGAAGGACGCCGTGCCCTTCGCGGCAGACTCGCCCGCCTCACGATAGAGGACGGTCGCAAGCGTCGCACGGTCCAGCGTGGCGTTCGGCGCAAAGAGGCCTTCGCCCACACCGTTCATCAGGCCCGCGTCATAGGCAGCGTAAACGGCATCGTAATACCAGGCGTTCTCGTCCATCACATCCGCAAAGCGGAAGTCGAAGGCCAGCTGGAATTTTGCCTGCTTGCCGGTCTCTGTCTCGGTCAGCGTCAGCTCATAGCTCTTGCCGTGCTGGCCGCGGAACGTGAGCTGCAGGAGCTGCGTGCCCTCCTTCTGTGCGGCATAGGCCGCCCAGGCAAAGTGCACCGTGCCGGACTTTGAGGCGTCGAGGTCAGTGATGCCGGCCCCGGCATCCAGCGTACCGCGGGCGGAAACGAGCGTCAGGCCCTCGGGGTACGTCAGCTCCAGCCGTCCGTTCTTCAGTCCTTTCCCGGCAAACATGCCGACAGTCAGGCTGTTCGTCTTGCTGCTGTCCGTCGCGCGGACGTCATAGCCGGCGGGCTCGGCGGCCAGAGCCGTCGCACCGGCGCCCAGCAGCATTACGGCTGCAAGAAGCAGCGCAAAGAGTTTTTTCATCATAACAGGAAGTCTCCTTTCCGTGCCGCGCTCACTGCAGAGCCGGGAGCGGCTGGGCCGTCAGCGTCTCCGCTGCGGCGGGCTCCAGAGCCTGCATGCCGGTCTGGCGCTCCGCCCACGGAGCAAGCGCCGCTGCGTTGTCCGCAGCCGCATTCTGCAAGGCGGAGTACAGGGCGACGGGCGCCGCGCTGATCTGCCCGATCGAAATGGGCCAGAAGATGTCGGCCGTCAGGTCCACATAGCTGAGCTTGGAGGCCGACGTGGTCAGCACACTGATGTACAGGCGGTTATCCGCATAGTACAGCGCAGAACCGGCGGCGTAGTTCGCCATCACGTCCGGCACGTTGCCGAGCAGTGAGCTGGAGTACAGGCCATAGGTCTTGCGGCCGTTGGCATTCTTGTAGTAAGCCATGGAGAAGAGGTAGACGCTGCCGTCGCTGCACAGCATGGCGAAATCATCGCAGGTACCGTACTCCTCCGTCTCCTCCGGGCCGACATAGGTCATGCCGACGATGTAGACACCGCTGCCAATGACGGAGGCAAAGCTGCCGAGGCTCGTCATCGTGCCGGTCGCGGTGTCGACACGCAGGAGATTGTAGCCGTAACCGGCCAGCAGGGTGCCGCCGTTCAGGTGCGGCAGATAGGCCATAGCCGTGTAGGCCGCTTTGCTCTGCGAACCGATCTTCGTAGCGGTGTAGTCCGTCTCATCGACGCTGTAGAGCGTGGAAACAAGGTTCTTTGCATCATCCAGCTCGTTGCTTGCGAGCAGGAGCTTGCCCTCCGGGCCTCTCGTGACGGAAAGGACAGATGCGGGCAGGGGATTGTTTTCGTTCAGGGCCTTGATGCTGCTCTTGTCCTCGGTGTTCAGCTCGAGGAAGAGGGTCGTGTCATCCGTGCCGGGAACGGCCGCACGGAGCGTGGCGTTTGCCGCAGGCTGCTCGACATTGCCGCCGAAGCTCGTCTGATAGGCGGTGACATTGCAGGCGTAGTCATAGACCGCGACGAGCAGGTCGTTGGTGTAGATGCCGTCGAGCGGGAATTCCACCGTTGTCTCTGCACCGGGCTCCGTCTGGTTGACGGCCTGGCGCGCAAGGATCTGCTTGCCGTTGCGGCTGAGCAGGAGGACGGCCGCGACATAGCGGTTATCCTGCACCGTGACACTCAGAGAACGCTTGCCGGTGGCAGCGCTGCTGTGCAGCACGATGTCGTTGGCCTGCGGGGCAGTGTTGTCCAGCACGAAGCGGGTCGTCCAGAAGGCGCCCTCCGGCAGGTTCTCTTCGCCGCCGATGACCGTCTCCGTCTCGCGATCCCAGTAGTATTCCGAGACGGCGCGGGCGACGACCTCGATGGGCGTTCCCTCGGGCAGGAGCGTCTTGTTGTCCGCCGCAGTGCCGCGCCAGCTCAGGTTGACCTGCGTGCCGGTAGCGGACCAGGCGGCGGAGGAGGCGGAGTAATATGCGCCGGTCGCCGTGCCGTAATCGACGGTCTTATAGACCTCGCCGGTCTCGGCATTGCGGATCGTGACCTTCAGATCGGACGCATTGCGGATCATGGTCGGAACGGCCGCATAGATCGTATTGCCGCTCTCATTGGCGAAGGACGCGCGGTCCGCGATGGCCTCGTCATCCTCGGCATAGAGGTTGCCGCCGAAGTAGTAGCCGGACGTGGAGCCTGCCATGCGCTGCACGAGGAAGTTCGTGCGCTGGGCAACATAGCCCGTTGCGCCCTCGGTGCACATATCCTCGAGATATACGGACTTGTCATACATGCTCGGCTCGGCCCAGCTGCCGTAGAAGCCCAGCATCGGGACGGAGAGCTGGCGGCCGTCGCCGTCGCGGGAATCGGCATAGAGGAAGCCCTCGATATAGGAGCCGTTCGGATAATGCTCGTTCAGCCACGCCTTGTCGCCGTCGGTCAGGCGGACGGTGAAGCTGACGTTCATGCTGCCGTTTGCAGGGACCTCGTAGGTCACGGCGTAGACGTCCACGACGCTCTTGTCGCCCTTGACCGCCGCAAGATAGAGCTGCGCATCGGCCGTGGTGATGGTGCCGTCGGCATCGAGGTCGTACTTCTGCACGGTCTCGGCATCGAGCGCGTCATGCGTACCGTTTGCGGCCTGCAGCAGGACGAGCGCATCCTGCTCGTCGACCTTGTCGTCGCCGTTAAGGTCATAGACATAGACGCTCTTGCCGTCGGCGGAGAACGTCACGTTCGCATCCAGCGCATAGGCGCTGTCGCTCATGTAATCCTCGCCCTCGATCTCCTCGACGGCCATGGTCGTGACCTTGCCGCTGAGTGCATAGTGCAGCGGAGAATCGGACAGGTTCTGGACGGAGAAGCTGCCGGTGTAGACGCCGGTGCGCTCCGCATCGTCGCCGAAGGTCAGCTTGACCTTACCGTCGTTGCCTTCCTTCTCACCGACGAGCAGATAGGCCGGAGATGTCACGGCCTCCTGCAGCTGCATCAGGCCGGAGCCCTGCTGGCGCGGGGAATAGGTCACGCCGGTGTCCGGGTCGGTCAGCGGCTCGGACGTGCTCATCATGAGCGCCATGGCCAGCGCACGGACCGTGAGGCCCTCCTGCTTGCTGAGCTTGTGTTCCTTGATGTACTGCGCCATGATCGCTGCGCCGCCCGCTGCGGACGGAGCCGCCATGGACGTGCCGCTCATCACGCCGTAGCTGCTGTGGTTCAGCGTGGAATAGATGTTTCCGCCGGGCGTCATAAGCTCGGGCTTCAGGTCGAGATTTTCCGTCGTGCCCCAGGAGGAGAACGAGCTGGGCTTGTAGCCGTCGGCCACGCCGTGCAGCGTCTCGGCCTTGGCGGAGACGGTCATCTTGCCGCCCCAGAGGCCGGTCGTCTCATCCTGCGTCGAAGCCGCGAGGATCTCCTTGGCCTTGGCCTGCTCGATCATAACGGCAGGATTCGGGAAGTTATAGTCCGACAGGTTCATGTTGATGGAGCCGGGCGCGTTGTTGTAGATGACGGCCGCCGCGGCACCTGCCTGAATGGCCGCGTTGGCCTTGTCCGAAAACGAAGAATTGCCGCGGGAGATCAGGACGACCTTGCCCTTCACGTCGACGTTTGCATAGTTCTCGGGCAGGCCGTAGATGCCCTCGCCCTTGACGGGATCGCCGAGGAAGACATAATCATACGTCGTGCCGCTCTGGTCCTCGCTCGTATCGAGCGTGGAGAAATTCTTTGCGCCGTAGGTCTCACCGGTGTCGCCGGGGATCGCGGCAACGCCGTTGAACTTGCCCATCACGCCGCTCATGCTCGTGTTCGTCACGGAGGCGATCGTGAAGGAGTTCGTATAGGAGCCGGGGCTGCCGCCGGTGTGCATGCGCACATCCGTCGTATAGGTCATGCCGGTTCCGGTCAGAACGTTCTCGCCCCATGCGCCGTTGTTGCCGGCAGAGATCGTTACGACGGTATCCGTGTTCCGGAAGCTGTCGAGGATCTGCTGATCACTCTTCGAGGCGTAGCTGCGGCCTGCGCTGCCGGAGCCAAGGGACAGGTTGACGCTGTCGCAGTTCAGCCAGATGGCGTCTTCGATGGCGGCCATATAGTCGGCAGAATAGGCGCCGCCGCCCACGCCGAAGACCTTCATCACGACGAGCTGGGCATCCGGGGCAACGCCCGTAACGCCGAGCTCCTGCTTATCATAGTACAGGTCGCCGTCCGCGTCATAGTGCGGGACATAGCGGTTCGCCGCCGCGATACCGGCGACATGCGTGCCGTGGTCGCCGTTGCTGTCGCCCTCGGCATCGTGGGAGACATCCAGACCGTCATCCACATAGTTATAGGCAAAGGGGACCTTGGCATTGCGGTACAGGTCGTCCGCCTTGGGCGGGTTCTCGTCCGCGGAAATGCTCAGGTTGGGCAGCGCCTTTTTGATCTCTTCCTTCGTCAGAAGGTTGTAATCGGAGATCTTCTTGCCGAAGCTCGCCGCGCTGATGCCCAAGCTGTAGTAATAGCCGCCCTCCGAGAACGAGGGATGCGACAGATCAAGGCCCGTGTCGATGATGGCAATGCGGCTGCCCGCGCCGGTATAGCCGTCTGCCCACGCGCTGTAGGAGCCGACCATCTCGCCCGCAGTCGCCGTGTCCGGCTGGACCGTCGCATCGAGCTCGTAGCATTCCTCCAGGTAGACATCCGCCACGCCGTCCACGGCAAGGATCTGCTCGATCCTGCCATAGGGCACCACCGTTGCAACGCCGTTGACGGCAACGGTGAACTGATAACGGATCTCCAGCTTCTCCCCGCCGAGCGCCTCGCGCTCGATGCGGTCGACCAGAGACAGCTGCTGCTTCTTCAGGCTGCTGCTGTAGCTGGCAGCCTTCTCATTCTCCAGCAGGTCTTTGGTAGAGAAGCCCTTCTTCGCCAGGGATTTCTGCTCGAACAGGATGATCACATGGACCTCCTCGTCCGCGGCAGGAACGTCCTGCTCCGCGTCCTGCTCTGCTTCCGGCAGCACGGCCGCACCCGCATCGATCACGGAAGGATCGACCTCGGTATACGACACGTTTGCCGCGCTTGCGCCCGCGCCGAAGGACGGCAGGAGAGCAAGCAGCATGCAGGCAGCCAGGACAAATGCGAGGGATCGCTTCGCCTTGCCTTTTAACATCGCTTTTACCTCTTTCCTTTGATTTTCATTCTTTTACAGGAAAGGACGAATCCCGTTATCCTTTACCATGCAAAAGTTTAAGATAATTATGCCATAATCCCCCGTCGAATTCAAGGCTTTGTTCGGAAAAATATCCATTTTTTATCGTCATTTGGGCGCAAAAAAGAGGCCGCCCCGCCAAAGCGGAGCAGCCTCTCATCTTTAATATTCTGTTAAATCTTTGTAAAATATCAGAAGAATTACTCTGCGACAGCGTCCTTCAGAGCCTTACCGGCCTTGAACACAGGAACACGCGTTGCCGGGATCTCGATGGTCTCCTTCGTCTTGGGGTTGCGGCCCGTGCGCGCCTCGCGCTGCTTCGTCTCAAAGGAGCCAAAGCCGACGAGCTGCACCTTGTCACCCTTGACGACGGCTTCCGTGATGGTCTCAACGACGGCGCCGAGCGCCTTCTCTGCGTCCTTGCGGGACAGGCCGGCCTTGTTGGCGACTTCCGCAATGAGTTCAGTCTTGTTCATAATGGGTATCCTCTTTTCTCAGTATATCATTCTCCGGGGAGATCCCCGAGCGCATGCTTATAAAATCTACCACATGCCGGGCAAATACGCAAGGTTTTTTCTGGAAAAAATCAGCGAACGCGCAGAATTTTTGCAATTTTCTCCCCCTTGGGCAGCAGCAGGCAGTCCTCATAGGTCAAAACCTTGAGCACAATGATGAGCACGACGTACACGAGGACCGCCACGACGATGGAGCCGAGGCAGGCGACGGCACGGCCCATGCCGATGCGGCCGAGGCCCCAGTAGGCCAGCCACGTCGTGCCGCCCATGAGAACGGCGGCGATGGTCGTCTTCCACAGGTTCGGCAGGAGCTTCGGCGCATTGCGGCGCAGCACGCGGCGCATGGCGATGAGGTTCAGCACGGTGATGACGGCATAGCAGGCGATGGTGCCGACGGGCGCGCCCGTGATGGCGATATCCGGGTTGCCGACGAGAATGTAGTTGACGATGACCTTGACGATGCCGCCGATGAGCGTGTTGATGACGGGGATAACGGCGTGGTTGTGCGCCTGCATAATGGCGTCCGTCATGAGCACGATGCTGTTGAACACCACGGCGACGCCGAGGATGGCCATGAGCTTCGTGGCGAGCGTGAGGTTCGCGCCGGTGTAACCGCCAAGCAGGGCGACGATGGGCTCTGCCAGCACGATGAGGCCGACGGCGCAGGGCATGGCGATGAGGCCCATGAGTCGCAGCGACGAATTCTGCACGGAGCGCACGCCGCGGCGGTCCTGCAGCGTCAGGCTGTTCGTAATGGCCGGGATGATGGCGATGGTGATGCAGGGAATGAAGGCACAGGGGAAATTGAAGATGGTCTGGCAGTAGTTATAAACGCCCTTGACGACGTCCGCGCGCTCCTGCGTGTAGCCCGCGGCATTGATGAGACGGTTCATGACCGTCGCCGCATCGAACAGGTTGATGATCTGCAGACCGGCTGCGCCGAGCGTGATGGGCACGGCAATGGCCAGCAGGCGCTTGAGCGTCTCGCCTGCGGGTCTTGCCTGCCCCTCCGCGCGGGTGAGCTCGCGCGTGCGGCGGCGCGTCTTGCAGAAGAGGTAGAGGGCCGAGAGCACCGTGCCGATCGTCACACCCGCGATGGAACCGGCAGCGGCCAGCGGGCCGTCGCCGAGGCGATTCATGACGAGCCAGGCAAGGCCGAGGCCAAGGAAGAGCTTGCACAGGGCCTCGATGATCTGGCTGACGGCCGTAGGAGCCATGTTCCCCTGCCCCTGGAAGAAGCCGCGGCAGGCGGAGATGTAGCACACGAAGAGCACGGCCGGGCCGAGCGCAAAGATGGACCACATGGCGTTCGGGTTCTCCATCATGTTGGCCAGCTGCTTCGGGATGATCAGCATCAGCGCCGAGCCGATGATGCCGATGGACAGGAAGGCCATAAGGGAGACGCGGTAGATCTGCCGCACCTGTTTGCCGTTGTTCAGCGCGCGGGCCTCGGAGATCATGCGGCTCATGGCGACGGGCAGGCCCGTCGTGGAGATCATAAGCAGCACGGTGTAGATGTCATAGGCCGTGGTGAAATAGCCATAGTTTGCCTCGCCGATGAGGCGGTTGAGCGGGATTTTGAAGAACATGCCGATGACCTTAACGATCATCGTTGCCAGCGACAGCACCGCCGCACCGGCCAGGAAATTCTGCTTCTTCGTTGTCTTTTCTTCCAACATTCATCCGTCCTTTCCGTTGGGATCAGCTGCGCGCTTCTTCGAAAATGCGCGGCATGACGTAGCCGGACAGCTCGCGCACGACGCTGTCGAGGTCGATCGTCGGATACTTGCCCGCAGCATAGAGCACCTGCCCGCGCACCATGGTCATCACGACGTCGTGGCCGGAGGCGGCATAGACGAGATGCGACATCACATTGTGGCACGGCATGAGATGCGGCGACGTGAAGTCGAGCAGCACGAGGTCGGCGTCCATGCCGAGCTTCAGCATGCCGCACTCTGCCTCGCGGCCCTGCGCGCGCGCGCCGCAGACCGTCGCCATCATCAGCACGGCCTCGACCGGCAGCGCCTTCGGGTCGCCGGACGTCACCTTGGCCATGAGGGCCGCGGCCTTCATCTCCTCGAACAGGTCGAGGTTGTTGTTCGATGCGGACGAGTCCGTGCCGAGGGCGACGTTCATGCCCGCCTTGACCATCTCCGTCACGGGGGCGCAGCCGGAGGCGAGCTTCAGGTTCGAAACGGGGCAGTGCACGGCCGTCACGCCGCGCTTGGCCAGCAGGCGCATGTCCTCCGGCGTGACCCAGACGCAATGGGCCGCAATGGCGCGCGTGTCAAAGACATGGTGGCAGTCGAGCACCTGCGCGGGCGTCAGGCCGTTTCGCTCGAGGCACTGCTCATGCTCGGCCTTCGTCTCGGACAGGTGGACGTGCATACCGACCTTCTCGTTGATGGCAAATTCGCTCAGCGCGTCCCACAGGCGGTAGTCCGAGGTATATTCGCCGTGCACGGAGGCCTCGACGCGGATGCGGCCGTTGTCATAGCCGTCCCACTTTTCCTTCAGGGCGACAAGCTCGCGGCAGGCGGGGTGCGTTTCAAAATCGAAGTCCTCGCCGAACAGTGTCGCGCCGCGGGCAATGTTTGCCTTGATGCCGGACTCGGCCACAGCCTCGGCGATCTCGTCGCAGAAGTTATACATATCCGAGATGGATGTCGTGCCGAAGCGGACGCACTCGGCAATGGACAGCAGGGCTGCCGCCTTGGCGCTGCGGCCGTCGAGCCGGTCCTCATGCGGGAAGATATAGTCGTTGAGCCAGCTCGAGAGCTCGACGTCGTCGGCATAGCCGCGCAGCACGGACATCGGCAGATGCGTGTGGCAGTTGATGAGGCCGGGCATGAGCACCATGCCCTCACCGGGAACAAGGCGCTTTGTCTTCTCCTTGGGGGCCTCGCGCGCGAGATAGCTGATCTTGCCGTCCGTCACGCCGAGGTAGGCATCAAAGTAGACGTGCATGGCCTCGTCCATGGTCACGATCGTCACATTGGAAAATAAAGTGTCCATAAATTTCCTTTCCGTGCCTCACAGCAGGCGGAACGCCGCGTCCTTCTGAGCCAGAACGTCGTCGATGCGCTCGAGATACTGCTGCGGGAATTTGGGATTGTGGAAGCGCTCCAGACGGCCGTCGGGCAGGTTGATCTTCGTCATGGCCCCGCCGCCGAGCGACACGATGGAATGCATCTCCTCCATCATATAGATGTTGTAAAGTCCGGCCGTGCCCGGGCGGCACCAGCCGATGTTCTCAAAGCTGCCGGACATGTATTTCTGCCGGTAGAGATAGTAGGGCGTGTAGCCCGCCGCGCGGAGCGAGGCCTCCGCCCCGGCCAGCATCTGCGCCACATCGTCCGCCGAGGGAAGCTCCATCCGCTCGGCATAGAGGTCCGCACCCTTTTTGAGGGCCAGCGTGTGGACGGTCACGTTCTCCGGGGCCAGCGCCAGCACCTGCCGCAGCGAATCGGCAAACGACTTCGGGTCATCGCCGGGCAGGCCCGCGATAAGGTCCATATTCACAGCGTCATAGCCCGCTGCGCGCGCCGCCTCATAGGCGGCCGCGGTCTGCGCCGCGGTGTGGCGGCGGCCGACCCGCGCAAGGACGGCGTCGTTCATGGTCTGGGGGTTGATGCTCATGCGGCCGCAGCCCATGGACGCGATCGTTTCGAGCTTTTCGGCATCGAGCGTGTCCGGGCGGCCGCCTTCCACCGTATATTCTACCAGCTCTGTCAAGTCAATATGTGTCCGCAGCGCCTCCATGAGCCTGCGCAGCTGGGCCGCCGAGAGCGTCGTGGGCGTGCCGCCGCCGATATACAGCGTGCGGACTGTCCGGCCGGACGCGCGCAGCAGGTCGCCCGTGTGGGCGATCTCGCGTATCAGCGCGTCGAGATACGGCTCAAGCAGGCCGGAAAAGCGCTCGATGGATGAGCTGACGAAGCTGCAGTAGGCGCAGCGTGTCGGGCAGAACGGGATACCGACATAGACGGACACGTCCTGCGGCCGCAGCAGCTGCGCTGCCCGCACCGTGGCCTCCGAGGCCTCGACGCACAGGCGGCTGCGCTCCGGCGAGACATGGTAGCGCGTGCGCAGGAGCTTTTCCGCCTCGGCGGGCGTTTTACCCTCCAGCAGGGCGCGCGTCGTGAGCTTCGTCGGGCGGACGCCGGACAGGCTGCCCCAGGCGGGCGGCTCACGCAGGCACATGGCCGCCTCATAATAGGTGTTCTGCAGCAGACGGCGGCGCGCAGGCACGTCGGCCTCCGCCGCACGCAGACGGCGGCAGGCGCGGCCCGTTTTGCCGTGCAGCGTGATCTCGGCCGTGGCTGTGAGCCAGACCGCGCCGGTGTGCAGGGACGAAACGGCCCCGTCGCCGGAAAACGGCTCCGTCACCGGCTCCATCGGCTCCTCCGGGAACAGGGCGAGTTGGAGCTGCTCGACGGCATAGCGGTCGTCGTGGCCGCGCAGGAGCAGCTTCATGCCATCGCCTCCCGCAGATAAGGATTGTCCGCGCGCTCGGCATCCAGCGTCGTGGCCGGGCCGTGGCCGGGCAGGACGGCATAGTTGCCGGGCAGCTCCGCCAGCCGCTTCAGGCTCGTGCCCATCTGCGCCGGAACGCCGCCTGCCAGATCGACACGGCCGCAGGAGCCCGCAAAGAGCGTGTCGCCGGAGAACAGGACGTTCTCGCACAGGAGGCACACGGAGCCGGGCGTGTGGCCCGGCGTCTCCAGCACGGTAAAGCGCAGGCTTCCGACCTCGACGGTGTCGCCGTCGGCGTAAGTATCCGTGTAATACAGCGGCCCGGCCGTCAGGCGCTCGGGCAGGACCGTGTCCGCCTCGCACAGCCAGACGGGGCAGCGCGCCGCCTCCGCCACGCCGCGCACGCCGCCGACATGGTCAAAATGGCCGTGCGTCAGCAGAACAGCGCGGATGGTCAGGCCATAGCGCTGCGCTGTCTCCAGCACGCGCTCGGGCGTATAGCCGGGATCGATGACGGCGCAGACGCCGTCGTCATCCGCAGCGAGATAGCAATTGGTCTGGTAGCTGCCCAGCATCAGGGAATAGACCTTCATGGGATCCTCCTTTTCAGTCATCGGGCGAACGCATAGGGGACCCCCAGCGCGCCGGAATCGGTATAGGCCGAGACGCTGCTTCCGGCCTCGGTAGTGTTATCGTACGCTTCATCGACGTTCCGCTCCAGCGTGCCGCCGACGAGAACGCGTTTTCCGAATTTGGTTCGAAACAAATCCTTCCTATGGGCGCTTCTTTCTGTGTTGTGCTTACAGGGGCAACGATAAAGCGTACAAACCAATTGCATCTGTAGCGGCGTTCCCTGCGTAGGCCCACCGGGCGAGAGAAAATGTAGCGGCGCTCAGTGAGCGCCATAGGCAGTTGCGATTCCTTTGGCAGGGATTCCATGGCTTGAGATACCCAGATTTGTCATTGCGAGGTCCCGAAGGGGCCGTGGCAATCTCGGGAAGGCAGCTGCGATTTCGCCGATAGCTTCCCCACGATCCGACCGGGTACTGCGAGATTGCCACGGGCGCAAAGCGCCCTCGCAATGACAATTCGGGGGCCATCACCATTTTAACGACAGCCTGTACCGGTCGGCAATGCCCCTCCCCTACAAGGCGGGTACGGTCGACGATGCCGCCCTATAACTTTCCAGCCTGCAAGGCGCTCACTGAGCGCCGCTACAGTCAAATTTGGCAGCGCGTGCGGTCGGCAGAGCGGTCGGAAATTTGCAGGGTGCCCCACGGGGCGTCGAGGACGCCGCTCCCTGCAATCATCGGTGGGCAATGGCGTCTGCGGTTTTCCGGGATCAGCCTCTTCTCGGCTGGAGCAGCTCGTCCGTATCGAGCAGGATGGTGACGGGGCCGTCGTTTTCCGAGGCGACAAGCATATCGGCGCCGAACCGGCCGTGCTGCGGCGCAAAGCCGCGGCTGCGGCACTCCTGCAGGAACTGCTCATACAGCGGGACAGCCTGCTCCGGCAGAGCTGCGCCCGTGAAGCTCGGCCGCTTGCCCTTGCGGCAGTCGGCATAGAGCGTGAACTGGCTGACGACGAGCACCTGCCCGCCGATATCGGCGAGAGAGCGGTTCATTTTCCCCGCCTCATCGCAGAAAATGCGCAGGCCGAGTGCCTTGTCGGCCAGCTTTTCGCACAGCTCCGGCGTGTCGTCCGGGCCGACGCCGAGCAGGATGAGCAGGCCGTGGCCGATCTCGCCCACGACGCTGCCCGCAATGGATACGGAGGCGCTTTTTACGCGCGTGATCACAGCTCTCATCAGTTCTGCCCTCTTCTCACATCGATCACGCCGTCAATGGCGCGGATCTTCGTCCGGATGGTCTCCAGCTCCTGCACGTTGCGCACCTCAAAGGTCGCGACGGTGCGCGCCTTTCCGGTGGGCATATCTCGGCCGGAGAGCTCCGTGACCTTCAGCTTGGCCGCGCTCAGCGCCGTGGCGATATCGAGCCAGATGCCGCTGCGGTCCGTGGAATCGATCTCAAACGTGGTGGAGAACGGCTTATCCTCCGTGCTCCACGCGACCTTGACCCAGCGCCCTGCCTGCTTCGGATCGGATGCACCGGCTGCGTTGCGGCAGTCGCGGCGGTGGATGGACACGCCGTAGCCCTTTGTAATAAAGCCGACGATGTCGTCGCCCGGCACCGGCGTGCAGCAGCGCGAGAATTTGATCATGCAGGAATCGATATCCTCGACGATGACGCCGGAATCCTTGTGGCGGCCGCCCTTTCCGGGCTCCGCCTGCTTCTGCACCTCGCGGACCGGGGGCGCAGGCGTCTGGCGCGTGGCGCGGATCAGATCGTCGCGGATGCGGCCAAACGCCTTTGCCGCCGTCAGGCCGCCATAGCCGATGGCAGCATACATATCGTCCAGGCATTCGAATGCCAGCTTTTTCAAAAGGCCCGGCAGCAGCTCGGCATCCTGCAGCACGGCGGGATTGACGTTCGCGCGGCGCATCTCGCCCTCGAAGCTCGCCTTGCCGTGCACGATGTTCTCCTCGCGCTTTTCCTTCTTGAACCACTGCTTGATCTTCGTGCGCGCGCCGTTGCTCTTGCAGATATTCAGCCAGTCACGGCTCGGGCCCTTGGCCGTTTTCGAGGTCAGAACCTCGACGATGTCGCCGTTGCACAGCTGCTGGTCGTAGCTCGCGATGCGGTTGTTGACCTTGGCGCCGACCATGGCGTTGCCGACGCCGGAATGGATGGCATAAGCAAAGTCGATGGGCGTGGAGCCGGACGGCAGGGACATGACCTTGCCCTTCGGCGTGAAGACAAAGACCTCGTCGTCGAACATATCGACCTTGAGGGAGTGGATATAATCCTCCGCATCGGAGTCCTGCTGCGTTTCGAGCAGGCGGCGGACCCACTCGAACTGCTTTTCGTCGCCGCCCGCGACGCCCTGCTTGTACTTCCAGTGGGCCGCGATGCCGTATTCCGCCGTCTCGTGCATCTCCCAGGTGCGGATCTGCACCTCGAACGGGATGCCCTGCTGACCGATGACGGTCGTGTGCAGGCTCTGATACATGTTGGGCTTTGGCGTGGAGATATAGTCCTTGAAGCGGCCGGGGACCAGATTGAACAGGTCGTGGATGTGGCCGAGGACGTTATAGCAGTCCGGGATGGAATCAACGATGACGCGGAACGCATACATATCGTAGAGCTCGTCGATCGTCTTGTTCTGGGCCTTCATCTTGCGGTAAATGGAATAGACGTGCTTGATGCGGCCGTAGATGGAGCCATGGATGCCCACGGCGGACAGGCGCGTGGTGATCTTGCTCTGGATGGCCTTCATAAAGGCGTCCGCCTCGGCCTGATGGGCGTTGAGATAGCGCATGATCTCGTTATAGCCCTCGGGATCGAGGTATTTGAGGCTGGTATCCTCCAGCTCCCATTTGATCTTCTGCATGCCGAGCCGGTGAGCCAGCGGCGCATAGATGTCCATGGTCTCACGGGACTTGGAGATCTGCTTGGCCGGGCTCTGGTACTGCATGGTGCGGGTGTTGTGCAGACGGTCGGCGATCTTGATGAGGATGACGCGGATGTCCTTGCTCATGGCCATGAACATTTTGCGCAGGTTCTCCATCTGCTGCTCCTCGAGCGTGGAGTACTCCACCCGCGTCAGCTTTGTGACGCCCTCGACGAGCGAGGCAACCGTCGGCCCGAAATTGCGGGCGATGTCGTCATAGGTCGAGTCCGTATCCTCGATGCAGTCGTGCAGCAGCGCGCCGAGGATCGCGTCCGTATCGAGGCCGATCTCCGCGACGATCTCCGCCACAGCCAACGGATGGATGATATAGGGCGAGCCGTCCTTGCGCTTCTGGTCCTTGTGCTTTTCGCGCGCGTAGTCCACGGCGCGGTCGATGAGGGCCATATCAACATTCAGCTTGCGCGCCGCGATGGTGCGCTTCATGCTGAGATAGTGTTCCTGAAAGGTTTCCATTCAATCACCTGCTTTGAGCTTGCGGAGCGTGCAGAACAGCACGCTGTTTTCCAGTGGGTTCGTCCGGTGCGGCACGATGCGCACCGCAATGGCGCTGCCGCTGCGCCGCAGAGACACAAGGCCGAGCTCGGCCAGGATCTCCAGGCAGGCAATGGCGCGGCGCGCCGCCTGCGGCCGGGGAGAGGACGCCGCGATCTGCAGGCAGAGGCGGTCGGTATTGTCCCGCAGCTCCGCGCCGCCGGGGGCCGCACGGCGGAGGAAGTTCCACACGCCGATGACGTCCTCGCGGTCCGGGGCCAGCGCCCGCAGCTCGTCGGGGCGCAGCGCCTCGTGCGCGCGGAAGCGGTCATAGAGCCGGGTCGGCTCGACGCGGCGCAGGTCGATCAGATTGAGCTGCACCGTGCGGCGGCCGCGGAATTCGTTGATCTGCGGCGTAAAGGCTGCGTCGACCCGGTCGCCGGGACGGAGCTTTGCCGACAGACGCCCGGCCGAGAAGAAAATGGCCTGCACGGGCGTGCCGTCCGGAGCCTGCAGACGCAGGCGCAGATGCTTGCCGCTGCCGACGGCCATGGCATGCTCCACGGTCAGGCCGCTCAGGCTGAGCACGGGCTTCGGGCAGCCCGCGCCGCACGGCTCGAGCTGCGAAAGGCCGCGGACGTTCTCCTCCGTCAGGAGGGACGCCTCGATCTCACAGTCGACCTGCAGCGTAGCCTCCACCGGAGCGGACGCCGCATAGGCCGCGGCGCAGCGGCACATGGCCGCGCGGAAGGCGTCGATATTCTTCCGGGCGATCGTGAACCCGGCGGCAAGCTCATGGCCGCCGTAGCCCTCAAGCAGGCCGGAGAGCTCCGTCAGCGAGGCAAACAGGTTAAAGCCGCCGTAGGAGCGGGACGAGGCCTTGCCGCGTTCGCCGTCGAGGCAGATGAGGAACGTCGGGCGGCAGAATTCCTCGGAAAGGCGCGAGGCCACGATGCCGACGACGCCCTGATGCCAGTGCTCACCCGCCAGAACGATCGCGCCGTCCGGTGCGCCGTGCAGGCGGCTGACGGCCTCACTGTAAATTTCGGATTCGATGGTCTGCCGCTCGCGGTTCAGGCGGCAGAGCGTTTCGGCCAGCCGGTCGGCCTCCTGCGGGTCCTGCGTCAGAAACAGGCGCACGGCCAGCTCAGCCTGCTCCATACGCCCGGCGGCGTTGACACGCGGCGCGAGTATATAGCCGATGGTTCCGGCAGTGATCTCCTGCTCCTCGCAGCCGCAGGCATGGATCAGGGCGCGCAGGCCCAGCCGCTGCGGCTGGCGCAGGGCCTCGAGGCCCATGACGACAAGGCGGCGGTTCTCGCCCTGCAGCGTCATAACGTCTGCGATCGTGCCGAGGCAGATGAGATCGCAATAGCGCCGGGCGACGCCGTCCTGATCGCCGCTGAGCGCAGCGGCCAGTTTGAAGGCGATGCCGACGCCGGAGAGCATCGTGTGCGGATACGTCCGGTCCGGCCGGTGCGGGTCCACAACGGCCGCGCACTGCGGCAGCTGCTCCTTGCACTCATGATGGTCCGTGACGACGAGCGTCACGCCCAGCTCCCGGCAGAGCTCGGCCTCCTCCAGCGCCGTGATGCCGCAGTCCACCGTGATGATGAGCCGCACGCCCTGCGCATGGAGCTGGCGGATGGCCCCGGCGTTCAGGCCGTAGCCCTCCTCGAGCCGCCCGGGGATGTGGACGACGCAGTCCGCACCCATGCCGCGCAGAAAATCCGTCAGCAGGCAGGTGGCCGTGATGCCGTCCACGTCATAATCGCCGAACACGGCGATGCGCTGCCCGAGCTGCAGCGCCTGCCGCACCGTCTGCACGGCGCGGTCCATCTCCCGCAGGAGAAAGGGGTCAAACAGCGGCGCGTCCGCGCACAGCAGCTCCTGCGCCTGCTGCGGAGTCCCGCAGCCGCGCCCGGCCAGCACGCGCGCCGTCAAAGGCGAATAGCCCGCCTGCTGCAGCGCATCGACCGCGGCGCTGTCCGGCAGGGCGGTGTTCCAGATTCCGTACTTCACACCAGATACACATCCCAGTTAGGGCAGCCCCGCGCAATTGCAGCTTCGGCCTTCACCGGATATTTTTCGCCGATCCATCGGTTCGAAAAGTTTGAAGTATTGCGCAGCCGTTGGCGGCTTTGCCGCCTTACGGATGCGGCATGCCCCTTGCGGGTACACAAAGTACGTCTGCACTTTTCAAACCTTGTCCCGGCAAAAAATCTCTTGCTGCAATTGTGCGGTGCTGCCTTATTTTTTATTTTTTCATTATAGCAAACTTTTCTCCGGCATACAATACAACTGTGCAAAAAAGCTCTTGAAAGGGAGGAAGCCGCCATGCGCCGCCGGAAAACCGCCGTCCTGCTCGTACTGACGGCCCTGCTTGCCGCCGGGTTCCTGCTGTGGGGAAACTGCAGTCTGCAGACGACCGAGACCGCACTCGTCTCCCCTGCCCTGCCGCCCGCGTTCGACGGGCTTCGCATCGTGGAGCTGGCTGACCTGCACGGCCGCGTGTTCGGCCGGGGCAGCCGCCGCCTGCTTGCGGCCGTGCGCCGGGCGGAGCCGGACCTCATCTGCATCGACGGCGATCTGTTCGACGAGCACACGGACCTTGCCATGCTGCCGCCGCTGCTGCGCGGTCTGTGTGCCATTGCGCCCGTGTATTATGTGACGGGCAATCACGAATGGCGCGTGCCCGGCCTGCGCGGCATTCTGGCGCAGATGCGCGCCTGCGGCGTGACGGTGCTGCAGGATGACTGGCGCGTGCTCCGGCGCGGGGAGGATGCGCTCATCGTCGCCGGAACGGACGACCCGTGCGGCCCGGCAGAGCGCAAAACGCCTGCGGAGCTGATCGCGGATATCCGCGCGGAGGCCGGAGAGGCCGCCTTTCTCCTGCTGCTGGCGCACCGTAACGACCAATTGCCGCAATGGAGCGCCCTCGGCGTGCAGGCCGTACTGGCCGGGCACTGCCACGGCGGCGTTGTGCGGCTGCCGTTCGTGGGCGGGCTGTTCGGCACGGACCGGCGGCTGTTCCCCGCATGGGATGCCGGGCTTTACCGGCAGGGCGAAACGGCCCTGTATGTCAGCCGCGGGCTTGGCTATACAAACGTGCACTTTCGCCTGTTCAACCGGCCGGAGGTCGCGGTGATCGTTCTGCGCCGGGGCAGCCCTGCAATAAATTCGTAAACAAATCGTAAATATTCCGGGGAAAGGGTTGTAAATCCGCCTCACCGCATTATAATTGTTCTCAGGTGATAACTATGTTCCGACGTTTGGGCGCAAGCATCCGCAAATGGATGTACGGCCGCTACGGTTCTGATCAACTGAATATGCTCCTGCTGGTGCTGGCCGTCATCCTGAGCCTCACCAACACCATCCTGACCTACGCGCTGCGGACCAGCACGGTCTACCGCGGCATCATCGCACCGATCCTGTCACTGTTGATGTACGGTCTGCTGATCCTCGCCATGGTCCGCATGTTTTCGCGGAATCTCAGCCGCCGCGAGCGGGAGAACCGCCGGTTCCTGCAGCTGTGGATGCGGCTGCGCGACCGCAACAACCGCTATTTTCGCTGCCCGTCGTGCGGGCAGACCGTCCGGGTCCCGAAGCACCGCGGCAAGCTGTGTATCCGCTGCCCGAAATGCGGCGAGAAATTCATCCGTAAGACCTAGCCCGAAACCCGCAGCCAGCCGCTGCGGGTTTTTGCTGCCCATTGCAGGGGAGCGGAAACTTTCCGCTTGCCGCAGGCCCTACAATATTCGGCCCGAAATGTTGCATTTTTCTCCGGAACATGTTAGAATATTACGATAATTCCATGATTGGAGGCGCAGGATATGACCTGGGAAGAAATGACATCCATGGCAGCCGAGGAGGGCTTCGCGGCTGCGGTTGTGACCGACACGAAGGACATTCCCTTCGATCCGTCGTTCCGGCCGCTGTGCGCCGAGAATCTCTGCGGAAAATACGGCGCAAATTACAGCTGTCCGCCCGACTGCGGCACGCCGGACGAGATGCGCGCGCGCATTCAGGCGCACCGCCATGCCCTCGTGCTCCAGACGATCTGGGAGATCGCAGACTACAGCGACAGCAAGGCCATCAAGGCCGCGAAAAAGGAGCACAACGCCGCGACGCTGCGCCTGCTCGGCCGTCTGCGCCGCGCGGACGTGCCCGGCTTCCCCGTCGGGGCCAGCGGCTGCGCCCTGTGTGAGACGTGCGCCATCGTGGAACACGAGCCCTGCCGCTATCCGGACCTGTATTATTCCTGCATGTCGGCCTACTGCATCTTTGTGCGCAGGCTCGCGGAGCAATGCGGCATGGAATATGACTGCGGGCCGGGCCTGCTGGCCTTTTTCGGCATGTACGTTTTTGACTGAGCGAAAGGAGACCCCATGGATTTCAAGCTGCACGCACCCTACAGCGCCACCGGCGACCAGCCGGAGGCCATCCGCAAGCTGACGGAGGGCGTCCGCCTCGGGCTGGACGAGCAGGTGCTGCTCGGCGTGACCGGCTCGGGCAAAACGTTCACAATGGCCTCGGTCATTGCGAACCTGAACCGCCCGACGCTCGTGCTGGCGCACAACAAGACGCTTGCGGCTCAGCTGTGCTCGGAATTCCGGGAGTTTTTCCCGGAAAACGCCGTGGAATATTTCATTTCCTACTACGATTACTACCAGCCGGAGGCCTATATCGCCCACACGGACACCTATATCGAAAAGGACTCCGCCATCAATGACGAGATCGAGCGCCTGCGCCACAGTGCGACGTCGTCGCTGTTCGAGCGGCGGGACGTCATCGTCGTCTCGTCCGTTTCGTGCATCTACGGTCTGGGCGACCCCATCGACTATAAAAACATGGTCATCTCGCTCCGCACGGGCATGGAAAAGTCCCGCGAGGAGCTGATGCAGAAGCTCGTAGAGATCCGCTATGAGCGAAACGACCTGAATTTCACCCGAAACACGTTCCGCGTGCGCGGCGATACCGTGGAGATTTACCCCGTTTACTGGTCCGGCCGGGCCATCCGCGTGGAGTTCTTCGGCGACGAGATCGACCGCATCTCCGAGATCAACGCCGTCAGCGGCATGCCGGAGCGCGTCATCAGCCATGTGGCCATCTACCCCGCCTCGCACTACGTCGCCTCGCGGGACAAGCTCAACCGCGCCATCCTCGAGATCGAACGGGAGATGGAGGAGCGTGAGCGCTGGTTCAAGGAGCACGACAAGCTGCTTGAGGCCCAGCGCATCCGCCAGCGCACGATGTATGACATCGAGATGCTGCAGGAGATCGGCTTCTGCAGCGGCATCGAAAACTACTCCCGCGTCATTTCCGGCCGCGCGCCCGGCACGCCGCCCATGACGCTGCTGGATTACTTCCCGAAGGACTTTCTGCTGTTCGTGGATGAGAGCCACGTCACGCTGCCGCAGGTGCGCGCGATGTACGCGGGCGACCGCTCACGCAAGGAGAGTCTGGTGGAATACGGCTTCCGCCTGCCGAGCGCGTTCGACAACCGCCCACTGACGTTCCCGGAATTCGAGGAAAAGGTCCATCAGGCCATCTACGTCTCCGCCACGCCGGGCGAATACGAGCGCAGCCGCGCCGGGCAGATCGCTGAGCAGGTCATCCGCCCGACGGGCCTGCTGGACCCGAAGGTCGAGGTCCGGCCCATCGACGGGCAGGTCGACGACCTCATCGGCGAATGCAACCGCATCATCGAGCGCAAGGAGCGCGTGCTCGTCACGACGCTGACGAAAAAAATGGCCGAGGACCTGACGACGTATCTGCAGAATGCCGGCATCCGCGTGCGCTATATGCACTCCGACGTCGCAGCGCTCGAGCGCATGGAGATCCTGCGCGACCTGCGCATGGCAAAATTTGACGTGCTCGTCGGCATCAACCTGCTGCGCGAGGGGCTCGATCTGCCGGAGGTCTCGCTCGTCGCCATTCTGGACGCGGACAAGGAGGGCTTCCTCCGCAGCGAGACGAGTCTCATCCAGACCATCGGCCGCGCCGCTCGCAACGCCGGGGGCCGCGTCATCATGTACGCCGACAAGATCACGCCCGCCATGCGCGCCGCCATCGACGAAACGGAGCGCCGCCGCGGCATTCAGGACGCCTATAACAAGGCCCACGGCATCGTGCCGAAGACCATCGTGAAGGACGTGCGCGAGCTCATCGAGATCACGCAGGCCGAGGGCGAGGCCCAGCGGCGTGACGGCGTGAAAATGACGGCCGCCGAACGCGAGCGCGAGATCGCAAAGCTCGAAAAGGAGATGCGCGCCGCCGCAAAGCAGATGGAATACGAATACGCCGCCGTGCTCCGTGACCGCATCATCGAGCTGCGCGGAATAAACTAGGGAAACTCTGAATCAATCATCTGCGGCGGATGGCGGATATTTTTCGTCAATCCATCGGTATGAAAAACTTGAAATACACAAAGTATTCCTGCGTTTTCCATA
>OFMI01000556.1_pt1 | contig 30510 bp, 30 predicted proteins | sample 1541741 | NCBI WGS metagenome assembly OFMI01 (sample SAMN04209219, study PRJEB22552) | human gut metagenome | biome: gut; material: feces | host: Homo sapiens | place: USA: Oklahoma | reverse complement strand
TATCGCCCACGCGGGTGTCGGCCAGCGTCTTGATGCTGGCGGTGAAATAGCCCACTTCGCCCGCCTTTAATTCGCCGCAGGGGGCCAGAGCCGTGGCGCCCATGTGGCCCACCTCCACCAACTGAAACTCTGCGCCGGTGGCCATCAGCTTCACCGTGTCGCCCACCCGCATGGCGCCATCGAACACGCGCAGATATACCACCACGCCCTTGTACGAGTCGTACACGGCGTCGAAGATAAGCGCCTTCAGCGGCGCATTCTCCTCACCCTTCGGCGCCGGGATGTCGGAGACAACACGCTCCAGCACATCCTCGATGCCAATGCCCATTTTGGCAGATACGCGCGGCGCATCCATGCAGGGCAGGCCTATCACGTCCTCCACCTCTTTCGCCACGCGCTCCGGCTCGGCAGAGGGAAGGTCTATCTTGTTCAGAATGGGCACCAGCTCCAAATCGTGCTCCAGCGCAAGGTAGGTGTTGGCCAGCGTCTGCGCCTCCACACCCTGGCTGGCGTCCACCACCAGCACCGCGCCCTCGCATGCGGCCAGGCTGCGGCTCACCTCGTAGCCGAAATCCACGTGGCCGGGGGTGTCGATGAGGTTGAACTCGTATTCCTCGCCGTTTTGGGCCGTATAGTGCATCGTCACGGCGCGCGCCTTGATGGTGATGCCGCGCTCGCGCTCCAGCTCCATGTCGTCCAGAATCTGCGCTTCCATTGTGCGCTCGTCCACAGCCTTCGTCTTTTCCAGGATGCGGTCCGCCAGAGTGGATTTGCCGTGGTCGATATGGGCGATGATGCAGAAATTGCGGATATGTTTTGCGTCCAACAGGGGTTCTCCTTCCGAAAGCAGATACAGGGGAGGGCTGCGCGCCCTGCGCGCTTTGGGCCCGGCCCTTTCGTACAGTTCATCATACCATAAACATGCCCTGCGCTTCAATGGGAAGGCGCAGAAAAACACACAGCCGCGCCGCGGGAAGCCATTCGCGGGAAAGCCTCTTCCGGTTTTGTTGTATTCCATTGAGCGGCGGCGCCGTTCCGTGCTGTATATCCATAGACGACTTTTTTCAACAGAGGAGACAGAGGCATATGGCACAAGACGGCAAGCTGCTGTTCGCCAAGGCGGGCGCCGACCTTTCAAAAAAGTTTACCTTCATCCAAGGATGGCAAACCGCCACGGCTTTGTGTGCGGCGCCACCGGAACGGGCAAGACCGTGACGCTGAAGGTTTTGGCGGAATCGTTCTCTGCCCTGGGTGTGCCGGTGTTTCTGGCGGACGTGAAGGGCGACCTCTCCGGCATGATACGCCCCGGCGCAGACAAGGAAGCCGAACGCTGCAAAAAGGCCATTGAGCGCAGCGTGAAAAACGTGGCCTCCGCTACTGCCGGAACACTGGGCAGGCAGGTGGGCAACCTGCTGGGCGGCAGGCTGGGCGGCAAATTCGGCAAAACGCTGGGCGGGAACCTGGGCGCAAGCCTTAGCCGCAATATTCTGGGCACGCTGTTCCGCAAATAGGCCTACGCCGGTATTGATAAAAAACAAAAGAAATGCAGAAATGGATATCAAACAGGAAATTGAACACATTGCAGAAAGGCTGAAAAAGAACGACGGCCTTCTGGGGAGCTTCAAAAAGGGCCCCGTAAAAGCGGTGCGTGAGCTTCTGGGGGAAATAGACCTGCCGGACGATATGCTTGAAAAAAAATAGCCGCCGGGGTAAAAGGCAATCTTTCGCTGGACGGCATTTCTGGCTCTCTGGGAGCCAAGGGGCTGTTCAGCAAGGGCAGATAGAATATTCCCTGGAAGGGGCCTCCCACGAGGCCCCTTTTTGTTAGTCAAAAAACCGCGGCCCTCTTGACATAACAATATTTGTTATGTTATACTCGCATCGTAACAAAAAATGTTATATTGTATCTGTGCATCAAAAGGAGGCCCATATGGAAGAAAAACAAACCATTCACATCACGACGGAAAAAGAGCTTCGCACCTATATGCATCCGCTGCGCCAGAATATATTGTTCGAGCTGAGCCTGCGGCCGCAGGGCATGACGGCAAAGCAGCTGGCCGACGCGCTGGGCATCGCCCCTTCTTCCGCCGGGCATCATTTGGGAAAGCTGGAGCAGATGGGCCTGGCGGAGCTGGCACGCACGGAAGTTATCCACGGGTTTCGCGCAAAGTTTTACAAAGCGGCCGATGTGACGGTAAACATCGACGTGCACCGCGCCGCGCCGCTTATGCATAAAGCTCTGCTGAACAACAATACAGCCCAGCAGCTTCAGCGCATGTTCGATGTGGCGCAGCACATGCAGCCGGGCGATGAAAAAGCCAATCCTCTGCTGGCAGGCGCACGCTATTCCACCGTACATCTGACACAGCGCGAGGCACAGGAATTTTCCAACATGATAGCCAATTTTTTTCATTCACACAGCACAGCCCGGCAGGCCGGGGAAGATACACACATTTATGAAATAAGCGTCCTTTCTACAGATTTGACTATCTGGCAGCAGCGAAAGGGAAAATAACGCCGTCGCCGCGGAAAAATTGCGGCGGCTGACAGGCTTATATACTGTTTTCGTTTCAAAAACAGGCTGTGCGCAAAAAAGCGCCGGGCGCACGGCCTTTCTTTTTTATACCTTTTTTACGGCCCAGGCTGTATGCCCGGGCAGAAAGGAGACCCTTTATGAAAGACAGGGCCGTGGCATTTCATCCCTTTGCATACCTGGCCGCTTTCGGCCTCAGCGGCGCCATGAGCGGCATGCTCATGTGCGTAAACACGTTGCTGATGCTTGACCGCGGGCTGAGCCTGGCACAGGTGGCGCTGGGTCTTTCGCTTCTCTCCATTACACAGGTGCTGCTGGAGGTTCCCAGCGGCATGCTGGGCGACTTATATGGCCGCAAACGGATATGGATGGCCGCCATGCTGGTGCGCCTGTGCTACCTGCCGCTCTTTTTGTTTGCCAGCGGGCCCGTCCTGCTGGCAGGATATGTGTGCAACGGCGCAGGCAACGCGCTGAACAGCGGCGCACTGGACGCCATGTATCTGGAAAACTGGCTGCATACGCGCGGCAAAGAAACGCTTGCACGCGGCACGGCCCTGCAACAGGCCGTGCAGTACGGCAGCCAGGCCGTGGGTGCGCTGCTGGGCGGCTGTCTCAGCACAATGAAGCTTTTCCGTCCCTACTCTGCCAATATCCTCGCATGCGCCGCGCTGTGCACCGCAGGGCTTCTGGTGGCCTTTTTTGCCATTCCGGCAGACGGTGCAGCCCACCGCGCACGCACCGGCACATTTTTCCTTGGCAGCATTGCCTCAGGTTTCTATGTGCAGGCCAGACAAACCGTGCGCCTGGCCAAAGCAAGCCCTCTTGTGCTGTTATGCCTGCTTGGCATACTGCCGTACGGCTTTGCAGGAATAGGCGTAGAGGGGTACTGGCAGCCCCGCCTGCTGGAATTGCTGAATGGCGCGCAGCCCGGCATCCTGCTTGGTATATTCTCATGCACGTCCATGGGCGGCGTAATTATCGGCGGCTTTCTGGCAGACAGGCTGGTAAGATGGGCAGGCACAGCGCGGGCGCGCATCGCATTATTCCTTTTCGTAAGGCTGGCCATGACCGCCCTGCTGGCCGCACTGGCTGCAGCCCTTCAGGTGCCGCTTATGCTGGCTTTCTATATCGCCTATTACCTGGCGCTGGGCATGTATGCCTGTGTGGACAGTGTTCTGGTGCAAAGCGAAACGCCGGATGAAGTGCGCGGTACTGTGATGAGCGCCGAAAGCCTGATGCAAATGATGGGCGCCTGGCTGGGCACAGGGGCCGCCAGCCTGTGGCTGGGCAACGGCAGCATCACGGGGCTTTGGCTGCTCTGCGCCGCTGTTCTTGCAGGCGGAACCGCCCTATGCCTTGTGCCCGTTTGGCTGCTGCATCGCGTAAAGCCGGCAGAAAAGCCTTTACAAAACGTATAAAACAGCCCAAAAATCACATTTCTTCTTGACGGCCCGCCCCAACTCTGCTAAAATGTCAAAGTTCACAAGGAAGTTTCTCCCTTCTCCATGCCCACGGGCACCGGCGGCAAAGCAGATGACTTTTGCCCCCCGTAGCGCGCGGGCCTTATAGGAAGTGTGGTATGCGTACGACAAAGCGAAAAGAACATATGCGCCGGGCGCTGGCGCGCAGCGGGCCGCGCGCCCTGGCGCTGGCGGGCGCCCTGTGCTGCCTTGGCGGCGCCATGGCTTTTTTATGGGCGCGGCTGAATGTGGTGCATGTGACGGACAGCGCAGGAGGCGAGGCCCGCGTGGTGATGGCCAGCACAACAGACCCCCGGCGTCTGGCCCAGGCAGCCGGCATCGAACTTGCACAGCATGACGACACGCTGTTTGCCGCCAGCGGCGGCAGCCTTGCCCTGTTAAAAGTGGTGCGCGCCTACCCCGTGGCACTGTATGCCGACGGACAGGAGTATGTAGCCGAGGTGAGCGTGGGCACTGTGGAGGACGCCGTGCGGCGCGCCGGCATTCCACTTTCCGGGAATGACTTCACCGAACCCGCGCTGGACTCGCGCCTTTATGAGGGCATGCCGGACATCACCGTCCACCGTGTAACGTATGAGGATACCGTCACCACCGAGCCCATCCCCCACGGGGAAGAATTTGTGGAGGAGGTGCAGGACCCGGAGGGCCAGTATATCCACGATATCCTGGCACAGGAGGGGGCGGACGGCACCAAAGAGGTGACGACACGCGCCAAGTACATCGACGGCACCTACGTTTCTAGTGAAGTGGTGGCTGAAACAGTGCTTGTGCCCGCACAGAATGCAGTATATAAACGCGTACAGAACAATGTGGTGAGCCCTCTGCCCGCGCCGGATGGTGTGACAGTGGAAAACAATGTGCCGTCCAGCTATTCACAGGTATACACCATGAAGGCCACCGGCTATTATTCACCGCGCGGCAAGGGCGCCAGCGGCCTTGGGCTGTATTACGGCACCTTCGCAGTAGACCCCACCCTCATCCCTTACGGCACAAAGGTGTATATCGTCTCTACTGACGGAGAGTTCGTGTACGGCTGGGCCATTGCCACAGATACGGGCGCCTTTATCCATCAGAACCGCATGCAGGTAGATTTGTTCTATGAAACCTATGAGGAAAGCGCCGCCAACGGCGTAAAAGAAGTATACGTTTATGTGCCGTAGGCCAGCGTCTGCCGCACAAAGCCGCGCGTGAAACGCATGGCGTTCACAGGAGCCGAAAGGTCGTACCGCTGGCAGGCCTCTTGAAAGAGGCCTGCGAAATAGATTTCTCCTGCATCGCGGCCCGGAAAGGGGCGGTTTGCCGCCCGGGCGAAAGCCTTCCTGTTTGCAAGCGGGTGGGCGGCCTGCAGCCCGCTTTGCCCTGCGCCTAAAGCGAAAGCCTTTTACGGTGCGCCCCACCGGCTCCGCCATGATTGGTCCACAAGCAAAAACCGCCGCCTCAGGCACATGCCTGAGGCGGCGGTTTCATATATTTCTCATTCATGCCGCCGGGGCGGAAGAGGCTGGCTGTTCGGCCTGCGCCAGGTTCAGCGTGCCCAGCTGCGCCGCCGGCACAAATGCAAGATACGTCTTGCCCGTGTTCACGCGCAGCGCGGCGCCGCTTTCGTCAAACAGCTCCAGCGGGGCCTGCTCGCTTTCTTTCGACCATGTGACAGGCACATACTTGCCGCCACAGCAATACCAGCCCTGCCCTGTGCCGAACAGGTAGTCCACCGCGCCGGTGTCGTCCGGCTTTTCGCCCGTCTCACTGAACAGCACCAGCACGTTCTGGAAGGCAAGCTGCGTCTCGCCGTCCTTATGTGCCTCGCCGTATGCCTCTTTCAGATAAGCGCCGCCCGCCTCGTCATATACAAGGCGCACGGGGCACTGCTCGGAAAACTGGAACGCCACCTCCGGCGCGTCGCCGCCCGCCGGGGTGAAGGGGGCCTTCGCAAAGCGCAGAAAGGGCACATTGCTGCCCTTGGACGCATCCAGCCCCACCGTGCCCATGCCGGCGGCAAGGCCCTCTGCGTTCACATACCAGGAAAATTCATTGCCGTACGCCTTGCGCTCTGTCATAAACACAAAGCTCTGCGTGCCCACATATTTTCCATCCACGTCCTGATAGCTCTTCGCGTTCAGCAGATTTTCCGCATACACGCTTCCGCCAATATGCACGCACACGGCGTCCACCGCCATGGCAAGCTGCAGGTGCTGGTCCCACAGAGGGCCAACGGGGCCCACCTGCGGCAGGGCGGCGGCATTGGCATACAGCGCCATCAAGGCTGTGTGGCCGCCCTGTGTGGCCATCTCCACAAGCGCATCGGCGCCCGCCAGACCGCTTTGGGGCCAGCCAGCGCGCTCGGCCCGCACCATCACCGCCACGGGGCGCTGGCCCACCGCCATGCCCTCGGCCAGCGGCTGGCCGGTAATCAGGTTATAATCCGGCGCCTCTTCGTCCTCAAAGCCCAGGGCGCTGCCGCCGGAGGCCGAAGACGGCGGCGGGTTTTCCCCGCATGCCGCCAGCCCAAGGCACAGCGCCGCACAAAGCGCCAGCGCCGCGCATTTCTTCATCCATGCTCTCATGCTGTTTCCTCGCTGTGTGCGCACGCGCACACCATGTTATTGCGCAGCCGTGCTCTCTGCGGCGGCACTACCCGCATCCGCCACGCTGGCAGAGCTGGCAACTTCGCTCTCATCCGGCTCGAAGGTGAAGCCCTCTGCCTCTTCCAGGTCCACCACGGCAAGATATGTCTTGCCGGTGTTGAACTGCACCTGCTCTTCTTCGCCAAAGGCATACAAGATGCGCAGGGCGGAATCCGGCGTGGGCTTCTCCCAGCACACCTTCTCGGCGCGGCCGCCGCTGAAATAATAGCCGTAGCCGGAGCCGTATGTCACCTTCTGCAAGTCATAGCCGGAATCGCCCGGGTCGGGCCACACATCAAACTCTGTCATAATAACCAGCACGTTGTCGAAGGCAAGCTGCTGGTTGTTGTTGCGGTCTACACTGGGCGCAATAGAACCGGTGGCATGCGAATACTGGCTCATCATGTACTTGCCGGCGGCCTCGTCCCAGTCAAAGTAGGTTTTATACCGGTCTGAATGTGTCACCTGAATATGGGCGGCGCTGGGGCCCGCCAGCACGCGGGCAGGCTCGTCATAGGGCACAAAGTTGAAAAATGTGCTGTTGTAGGTTATCTCTGTGTCTGTACCAAGCTGCTCAATGGCATCGGCCAAATGCTCTGCATTCGTGTACGCCTTGTGCTCCGACGCCACATTGCCGCGGCTCTGGTCGCGGTCAAAGCCCGTGTGGTCGAAGTTGATGTCAAAGTCCTCGTAATCGTAATTGTTTTTATACTGCGTCTGAATAACGCTTTCACCGATGTGGATATACAGCGGGTGGAAGGGGATAATCAGCTGGAAAAACTGGTCGCGGCCGGAGCGCACCGGCGCAATTTGCGGAATCTTCGTATAATCCTGATACATCGCCATGAAGCGCGTGATATTGCCCTCTACCTTTATCTCCACCAGGATATCCGCGTCAGAAAGGCCGTCCTGCGGGCGGGCGTTCTGGTAGGCGCTGTCTGAGATATTGTTCACCATCACACAGGCAAAGCGCTGGTTTTTGGGGTAATCTTCACCCTGTTTCAGGCCGGTAAGCACCTCCGGCGTATAGGGCTCGGGCGTGGGGGTGGGCGCGGGCGTGGCCGCAGGCTGTGCGCCGGAGGCGGGCTCGTCTGCGCTGCAGCCCGCCAGCAGCGTCAGCGCCAGCGCCATTGCCAGAAGGCAGGAAAGAAGCTTCTTCATGGTTTCGTCTCCTCGGTTTTACGTCGCTTGCCGCCCTGCGGAGCCCGCGCTGCACCGCGCGGCCACAGGGCGGCAAGCCAACTTTATTCTTTTTATCACTATACCGAAAATTTGCCTGTTTGTAAAGTGCACCCGGCCAATTTCACTATTGTTTCCACCTGAAAGGCAGCCTTCTGTCAAAATGTTCTGAAAAAGCCTGTGCAAACAGATGCGGGCGGTATCAAAGCGCCCGCCCGGTCTCCCGGGCGGGCGCGCAGCTTTTTCCATTCACTTTTTGAACATGCGGTTCTGCAGGGCGATTGCAAGGCTGAGCACGCTCATTACAATGAAGATGCCGCACATGCCAAGCAGCATCACATTCAGCGACTGAAGCAGTTGTTCCATACAGCGTCTCCTTTCTGTCAGCGCGCAATCAGGTTCAAAATGAGGCCGCCTGCAATGACGCTGGCGATCTGGCCGCCCACATTTACGCCCGCAGCGTGCATCAGAAGAAAATTCTGCGGGTCTTCCTTCAGGCCCATTTTATGAATAACACGGCTGGACATGGGGAAAGCCGAAATGCCGCACGCGCCTATCATGGGGTTTATTTTCTTTTTGGCAAACAGGTTGATAAACTTGGCAAACAGCACGCCGCCCACAGTGTCAAACACAAAGGCGAACAGGCCCAAGGCAATGATAAGAAGCGTGCCGCCCGTCAGGAACTGGTCCGCCTGCATTTTGGTGGCGATGGTGATGCCCAGAAAGATGGTGATGAGGTTTGCCAGCACATTCTGCGCCGTCTCGGACAGGCTGTTCAGCACACCGCATTCGCGCAAAAGGTTGCCGAACATCAAAAAACCCACCAGCGCCACGCTGCGCGGCGCCACAAGGCCCGCAATCACCGTCACCACAACGGGAAACAGGATGCGCACCGTACGGCTGATTTCTTTTGCCTCATACGGCATGCGGATCATGCGCTCTTTCTTGGTTGTGATGGCGCGGATGACCGGCGGCTGGATGATGGGCACCAGCGCCATATAACTGTAGGCCGCCACCACAATGGCACCCAGATATTTTGTGCCGAAATAGTTCGACAGGAAAATGGCCGTGGGCCCGTCCGCGGCACCGATAATGCCCACACAGGCGGCATCCTGCAGGCTGAACATTCCCGGGAATATCATATTTACCCCGCAGGCCAGCGTCAGCGTCACAAAAATGCCGAACTGCGCCGCAGCGCCGAACAAAAGCAGCTTCGGGTTCGACAGCAGAGGCCCGAAGTCTATCATGGCGCCGATGCCGATGAACAAAAGCAGCGGGAACAGCTCGTTGGCGATGCCCGCGCGGAACAGCACGTCAATGGCGCCCTCCTCCAGGCCGGTGTCATACAGCTGGTCTACTGCGCCGGAAAGCGGCAGGTTCACCAGAATGGCGCCAAAGCCCATGGGCAGAAGCAGGCTTGGCTCCATATCTTTTTTCACCGCCAGATAAATCAGCACGCCGCCAATGGCCCACATCACCATCATTTTGACAATGTCCAGCCCGCTCATGGAGAGCACAGCGCCGAGCAATGCGTCAATAAAATCCGCAAACATGCGTTTTCCTCCCTGTCAGCCGCAGCCGGGCGCCGCAGCCTGATTGATAAGCTTCATTTAGTTTCGCACAGCGCACACGGTTGTGCAAGCCCTATTTATGAATTTGCATGTAAATTTCACGTAAAATGCCAAACAGCGCACATTTTTTGCGCAGTTTCAGGGCCGCTTTGGCTCAGGCCCCGCAGCTGCCGTGCCGGCAGCCGTCCTCCCCGCCATGCGCACAGGAATGGCCGGCCTCATGGCCCTCGCCATGGTGGTGCGTGCAAACTGTGTCCGGGTCATAAGCCAGCGTGCCGGCAAGCAGGGACTTCACCGCCTCGTCCGCCGGGCCCTGTACGCCTGGGAACAGCCGGATGCCCGCCTGTGCCAGCGCCTGCCGTGCCCCGGCCCCGATGCCCCCGCAGATGAGCGTATCTACGCCTTGTGCAGCCAAAAAGCCCGCCAGCGCCCCATGACCGCTGCCCTGTGTAGGCACGGTTTCGGCCGTTATGATTTTGCCATCCTGCACATCATATACCCTGAAGGCCTGCGAATGGCCAAAATGCTGAAATACCATTCCGTTTTCATAAGTAACGGCAATTTTCATTTTCCTCTTCCTTTCCTGTTTTGCCCTGCGCCGGGGCGCAGAAGCTTTATTTATCATACCTCTATTTTCTGTTTCTGGCAATGCCCGGGCACCCGCCTTGTGTGCAGATCAGTCAGACAGGTGCATAAGATAAGGCAATCCAGGGGGCGCGCCTTGAGCGGGGCGCAGGCTCTACACAGCTTCAAAAAGTGAGGTGTTTCACATGAAAATGCAGCATTATGAAACCGATGCAGGCATCGCCCTCTGCCGGAAAACACCCGGCGCGTTTCTGGTAGACGTGCGCACGCCGGGTGAATTTCAAAGCGGGCATATCCCGGGCAGCATCAATCTTCCGCTGGAAATACTTGCCGCCGCTCCTCTTCCCCAGGGGCCTCTATTTGTATACTGCCGCAGCGGCCAGCGAAGCCGTGCAGCATGCCGTATTCTAGCACGGCGCGGTGCCAACGCCACAAACATCGGCGGCATCCTCTTTTATCACGGCGCTCTGGCCCGCACCTGAGTTGCCCTTCGTACAGGCACATTTTTTTCTGACATTATTTTTTCTGGCCGTTCGCCTCACCATTTTGTCTTCCTGACGAAAACAGCTTTGGAATATTTTCCCTGCCGGAATGGTGATTTTCCCCGTTTCGGCAGGGATTTTTCGCATGTTTCCACACAATTTGCTGAAAACAGAGTGAACGGCTTGCCTTTTGGGGCACGTCTGTGCTAGGATTGCTTTCATACACTACTATCTTGAAGGAGGTCTGTGCCATGAAACAACAACTGCGCGGAAAGGAATTGTTTTTGGTAGGCGTAACGCTGTTTTCCATGTTTTTTGGCGCAGGCAACCTGATTTTTCCGCCCTTTGTGGGCTATCAGGCCGGCTCTGTCTCCCTGCCCGCCTTTCTGGGTATGGTCCTGACGGCAGTCTGCTTCCCCGTGCTGGGTGTGGTGGCCGTGGCCAAGGTGGGCGGCACCGACAGGCTGTGCAGTAAAATACACCCCTCTTTCGCCATTGTTTTCACCATTTTGGTATATTTGTGCATCGGCCCCATGCTGGCTATTCCCCGCACTGCCAGCACATCATATTCTATGTTTGCCTTTCTCACCGCCCGCTTTGACGGCATGACGCTGGTGGGAATCCCCATGGACTGGGTGCTGCGCGCGGCGTTTTCTCTTGTCTTTTTTATCGGGGCTTATCATCTTGCCAAGCGCCCTGCCCGCTTCAAGGACATCTTAGGCAAATGGATGACACCGGTTCTGCTGCTGATGATTGTCGTGATGTTTGTTGCCGGCCTGTTCTGCCTGAAGGACGTGCCTGCAGCCCCGCAGGAGGCATATGCAAGCGGCGCCTTTATGAAGGGGTTTGTAGAAGGCTATAACACCATGGATACGCTGGCGGCCATCGTGTTCGGCATTGTCATCGCACTGAACGTGCAGGCCTGCGGCGTGACAGAGAGAAAGGCCGTTGCCCGCTCTATCATGAAAGCGGGTGTAATAGCCGGTGTGTTTCTGTTTACCGTGTACGGTCTGCTGGCCTGGCTGGGCGCGCGTGGCAGCGCGGTGCTGGCACAGGCGGCAGATGGAACGGCTGTGCTGTCGGGCCTGTGCCTGCAGTTCTTTGGCCCGGTGGGCGCCTTGCTTCTGGCGGCTATCTTTTTCGTGGCCTGCTTTAATGTGTGCACGGGCCTTTTGTCCAGCTGCGCAGCCTTTTTTCACGAAAAATTTCCGCGTTTTTCTTTTATTCGCTGGCTTCAGGCATTCGCAGTGGCAAGCTTCCTTGTCTCTATTTTAGGTCTTGAGTTGATTTTGAAAATCTCTGTGCCTGTCCTCACCCTGTTATACCCAGTGGCAATTGCCATCATTGTCATAAACCTGCTGCCCTTTGCCTGGGCCCAGAAGCCCGTTGTGCACCGGGCTGTGACGGTGCTGGCTTTTGCCGTCAGCATTTGGTCTATGTTTTAAGAGGTGAAGCCATGACGACGCAGGTGGTTGCCGCTCTGATTTGGCGCGGCGGTAAATTTCTGATATGCCAGCGCCCGGCACACAAGGCACGGGGCCTTTTGTGGGAATTTGTGGGCGGCAAGGTAGAGCCCGGCGAGACAAAACAGCAGGCGCTTGTGCGCGAATGCCGGGAAGAGCTGGGCATAGAGACGGCCGTAGGTGATGTATTCATGGAGGTGACACACACCTACCCGGACATCACGGTGCATTTGACGCTGTTCCATGTGTCCATCATCCAGGGAGAGCCGCAGAAGCTGGAACACGAAGATATGCGCTGGATTTTCCCGGCAGATATCCCGCAGTATGTGTTCTGCCCTGCGGATGAGGCTATTTTACAGAAACTGCGCGGGTATACCGTGAGCAGTACGCAGTAGGGCAGGCCCGCATGCCGGCATGGGGGCACTTGGCCTGCTGCTTTACAAAAATAGAAATGCTCCAGAGGCTCTCGCCAGGGCAGGGGGCAAGAGAGCAGGCTTCCGCCCTGCTGTTCCACCGCAGCATACAGCAAAGCCTTCGGCAGCCCTCTGTCTTAGCCGGTGCCGCACAGGGAAGCAGCCCTGCTGAATGGATGATTTGCATGTACGGCAGCATCCAGTTTTTTGACAGCAAAGAGCTCTGCGGCTTTGCGAAGCGAAATGCCGCAGGCAGATTTCTGCCGAAGGCGGGCGCGGCTCGGTGAAGTAAAATACCCGCCTGCGGCGGGCAGGCGGGAGAAAAAGTCTGTGCTGCGGCACGCGTCCCCAGCGATGCAATGCGGTTTTGCGCTGCAAATTCAGATGCAGAAAATAGAAATGCCCCCGTGGCAAGCCTGATGGCTGCCATGGGGGCGTTCTTTTCGTCTGCGCCTAAAATTCATAAGCAAGGCTGTGCTGCACTGCTTCTTTTGGCATTTATGCACCGCGGCGAGGGGGCTTTTATCAGGCTGCGAGGCCGCCGCGCACGCACCTCTCCCTTTCCTAGGGGGCCTTCCCTGTACAGCCCCTGCCCCGCGGACCGGGGCGTTTCCCCTCTGCTTTGCTTCGGGGCCGCCTGCGTCAGGCCCCCAGGAATTCCAACAGCTGGTGTACGTTCTTTTTGCCAAAGGACACCTTTTCATCGTCCACCACAAGGCACGGCACGCTCATCACCTGATATTTCTCACGCAGAGCCGGAAAATGGTTTAAATCATACACATCCGCCGTCACCTGCGGGTTCGCCGCCGCAATGCGCTGGGCGGCCGTGACAAGCTCCGGGCACATAGTGCAGGAAAGCGAAACCAGCACCTTCATGTGCACATCCCCCAGGCGCTGAATGGCTGCAGCCGAGCCTGCATCCAGCGCCTGCCCCGGCCCTGCGGCGTTGTAAAGCCCCAGCACGAAAGAGGTGAACTCGTGCCCACCGGGTACACCGTGAAAGGCAAGGCCGGTGTCTGTGCCGTCCGCCCTGCACACGCGCACACCGGGAAGGGCCTGCTCCTGCTGCGGGTCCCCGTCTATCTGCACAGAGAGCTTGTTCGTCAGCTCTGCAAGCTGCTGCATATACCGGCGCAGCTCTGCTGAAAGCGCGTCATCCCTCAAGAACAGCCTCAGCACAAGCGGCTGCTGCATTTTGGAAAAAACAGCTTCCAGCTGGGCCAGCATCTCTGCGTCGAACAGGCCGCCTGCGGGCCGGCCGCCAGGCCCGCGCTGTGCCGCGCTTTCGCCCGGCAGCGTTTTCGGCGCCTGCGGCCGAAGGCCCGTTTTCTGCTGCATCTGCGCCGCGTATTTCTCCAGCTCTGTGGCGGCCAGGGCGCCCTCGCCCACCGCCGTCACCACCTGGCGAAGCGGCTTTGCACACACATCGCCTGCCGCATAAAGCCCCGGCGTACCGGCGCACTGGTCCCGCCCGGTGTGCACATAGCCGTGCACGTCCAGCTCTGCCAGGCCGCGCACAAGGTCTGTGGCAGGCTCATAGCCCGCGAACACAAACACGCCGAACGTATCGCCCTGGGGCGGGCGGTATTCCGCTACTTCGCCTGTAACCGTGTTGCGCCAGCGCAGGCAGCGCAGGGCCGTATCGCCCGTCACCTGTTCCACCTGCGTATTGGGCAGGACTGTTATTTTCGGGTGGCTGCGCGCCGGTTCTGCGGCAGCCGCGGCGCAGGTGAAATCGCTTTCGCGCAGAAGAATGGTGACATGGCGGGCATATTTCGCCAGAAAAACGCTTTCCTCCGCTGCTGCAAAACCTCCGCCCACCACGAACACATCCTTGCCGGTAAAGAATTCGCCGTCGCATGTGGCACAATAGGCCACGCCGCGCCCGCGGAACTCCTCCTCCCCGGCAAAGCCCACCGTACGCGGATGCGCCCCAGTAGCCAACAGCACGCCGAAGCATTTCAGCACGCCCCGGCTGGTGTGCACAGTTTTTATATCGCCGTCCATCCGCAGGCTCTGTACCTCGGCCAGAAGAAATTCCGCGCCAAAGCTCTGCGCCTGCTGCCGCATGGCTTCTGTCAGGGCCGTCCCGCTGGTGCGCGCCACACCGGGGTAATTCACCACTTCGGCCGTAATGGTAATCTGCCCGCCGAAGTGCTCTTTTTCCACCACAACAACGCGATAGCGGGCGCGGGCGAGATACAGCGCCGCCGTCAGCCCCGCAGGGCCGCCGCCCACGATGACGGCGTCATACAATTCCTGCCGTTCCATAACGCTTAAAGCTGCCCTACAAGGTCCAGGCTGGGCTTCAGCGTTTCGGCGCCGGGCTGCCATTTTGCCGGGCACACCTCGTCCCCATGCTGCGCCACAAACTGGCTGGCCTGCACACGGCGCAGCAATTCGTCCGCGTTGCGGCCCACATTGCCGGCTGTCACCTCATAGGCCACTATTTTCCCCTCCGGGTTTACAATAAAGCTGCCGCGCTCGGCCACGCCGTCCGCCTCGATATACACTTCAAAATCTTTGGCCAGGGCATGGGTTGGGTCTGCCAGCATGGGGTACTGCAGCTTGCGGATGCGCTCTGAGGCATCATGCCAGGCCTTGTGCACATAGTGGGTATCGCAGGAAACGGCGTACAGCTCACAGCCCGCGGCCTTGAATTCCCCGTATTTATTGGCAAGGTCCTCCAGCTCAGTGGGGCACACAAAGGTAAAGTCGGCAGGGTAGAAAAAAAATACGCTCCATTTGCCCAGAATATCGGCCTTTGTCACGGTTTTGAAGCTGCCGCCGTGAAATGCCTGCACGGAAAAATCGCTTACCTCTTTGTTTATCATGGACATAGATATAGCCTCCAGTCAATCAAATCATTTTAGTTAGTTTTAACTAACCTTCATGCCTGCAATTATAGCAGAAAGGGCCGCCCTTTGTCAACACAAAATATCAATAAGGTTTTTATATCGTTTTGTGTGCTCATCGCTCAGAAGCTGCGCCGCAAGCGTGTCTTTCAGCGCCATAAGCTGGCCCATAGAGGCTTCGTCCAGTGCGGAGCGCAGGGTGACTACCGGCTGCAGCATGCGCATATCCTTCATTTCGTCCAAAAGCGCCTGCATCTGCCTGCCGCTTGCAGGCGCCCAGGAGCCATTCTGCACAAGCCCCACAGTGCGGTTTTGCAGGTCCAGCGCCTTCATGTCATGCAGAAGGCCCAGCATGGCGGGGTAAACACCGTTGTTATAGGTGGGCGCCGCCAGCACCAGATGGCTGCACCGGAATATCTCACCAATCAGCACAGAGACATGCGTGCTGGAAACGTCATAGACGGCAATATTTTTCACGCCCGCCTGCGCAAGCCCATTTGCCAGAATATCTGCCGCATTTTCCGTGTTGCCGTACATCGAGCCGTAGAAAACAGCCACGGCGCGCTCGTCCGGCTCGTAACGGCACCAGCGGCTGTAATAGTCAAGCAGGCGCTGCAGGCTGCGGCGCCACACCGGGCCGTGCAGCGGGCACAGCAGGCGGATATCCAGCGGCGCAAGCCTGTTGAGCGCCGCAGCTACCTGCGGCCCATATTTGCCTACAATGTTGCCGTAATAGCGCCGTGCATCGGCCAGCCAATCGCGCTCAAAATCCAGCTCATCCTCAAACAGGTTCCCGTTCAGCGCCCCAAAGCTGCCGAAGGCATCCGCTGAAAACAAAATTTTTTCGCTTTCCTCATACGCCATCATCACTTCCGGCCAATGCACCATAGGGGTAAAGAAAAAGCGCAGAGTGTGCCGGCCCAGCGCCAGGGCATCGCCGTCCTTCACCACAACGCAGCGCCCCTCCAGCGGCAGGCCGTAGAACTGGCGAATCAATGCAAATGTCTTTTCGTTTCCCACCAGCTTCATGCTCGGAAAGCGCAGCATCAGCTCTTCGATATTGGCACAGTGGTCCGGCTCCATATGGTCTACCACAAGGTAATCCAGCCCGCGGCCCCCCAGCTCGTGCGTGACGTTTTCCAGAAACTGGCGGGAGATAGAGCGATCTACTGTGTCCATCAGGGCCGTTTTTTCATCCATAATAAGGTAAGAGTTATACGCTACGCCGCGCGGAATGGGAAACAGGTTTTCAAAAAGTACCAGGCGGCGGTCACTGCCGCCCACCCAAGTGACGGCGTCTGTCAATTTCCGGGTGCAATGCATGGTTTTCCTCCTTTTCGCACGGCTGCCTCAGCCCTGCTTTGTGCCCTGGTTTTTTACGGCCTGCATTTTGGCCTGTATGGCCGCTGCATCGCCCAGATAGCGGTGCCTCACTGCACGCAGGCCCTCGTCCAGGTCGTATACCAGCGGAGTGCCGGTGGGGATATTCAGCTCTGTTATCTCGTTTTCCGGGATATGGTCCAGATACATCACCAGCGCGCGCAGGGAGTTGCCGTGCGCCGCAATCAGCACGCGCCTGCCCGCCTCAATATCCCGGCGGATGTGTGTTTCATAATAGGGGATGACGCGGGCAATGGTGTCCTTCAGGCTTTCTGCCAGCGGAAGCTCACTTACGGCAATGCCCTGGTACATGGGCTGCAGGGCAGGGTTTCTTTCGTCCGATGCCTCCAGTGCGGGTGGGCGCACATCGAACGAGCGGCGCCATATTTTCACCTGCGCCTCGCCATACCTTTCCGCCGTCTCTGCCTTGTTCAGCCCCTGCAGGGCGCCGTAATGGCGTTCGTTCAGCTTCCATGTCTTCACCACAGGTATCCATTCCTCGTCCATCTGCTCCAGCACACAGTTTGCCGTGTGGATGGCGCGCCTGAGGTAGGATGTATAGCACACGTCAAAATGGAACCCCGCCTCCTTCAAAAGCGTGCCGCCCTGACGCGCTTCTTCCCTTCCCGTTTCGGAAAGGTCTACGTCCGTCCAGCCCGTGAACAGGTTTTCTCTGTTCCACACGCTCTCTCCGTGGCGAATCATAACCAGTTGCCTGTACATATCAATGCCTCCTTCTGCGTTTTCCTTCAGTTTCGCCGGATATGCAGCCGGCAGACACCGGTCTTTAGGAAAAACGCGGTGGTTAGTTATAGCTAACCCATAGACAGCATACTACTTTTCCCTTTGAATAGCAAGCCCCTGCGCATAAAAAGCACATGACACAGGCGTCCCTGCTATGCCCTCCGCCCGGCCGGAGCCTCATGCGGGAAGGCCTTTCACAGGGCAGTGAAGCATCTGCCTTCCGCACCGCCTGCACGGCAGCCCGCAGGCGGGCGGCACCTGTTTCACCGGCACCTTTTTACCGCCGCAAGGCCGCCGCCTATTTCCCGCTTTGCGCGGCGCTTGAAGCAAAAGCCCTTTTGTCCATTTCCGGCAGAGCCGGGGGCACTTACGCCATTCAAGTGTATAAGCAAAAAGGCAGGGGCCCTGTGCCCCTGCCCTGGCTCTGTCACTGCGGGGCCTGAGGGCTCTGCTGCTCCGGCTCCGCCTTATGTGCCGTCACCGTCAGGCCCCTCCACCGGCGAAAAAGGGCAAGCTCCAGCGCCATGCACAGCGCATACCCGCCCATGGCTACCAGCTCCAGCGGCACAAAGGCCTTCAGCACCACAATTTGATAGCCGATATCCAGCGCCAAAGCCACCGCCGAAAGGCCCATGGCAATCACCGTGCCCCCTGTGAGGGCATGGTTCACGGTGTTATACTCCCACGCCGGGGCGTCCTGCTTGGTGGTAAACAGGCTCAGCACGCCGTACACCGTATATGCCGCCCCAAACAGCCCGAACAGGGCCGGCAGCGTCACAAGATTGGTGGCATTGCTGGGCACCGGCAGGCACAGCGTGCCCACCAGCAGCGCCGCCCCTGCGAAGGCCAGAAGGCCAATGTGCACCTTTAACGTGCGGAAAGCGGCCGCCGTCATCACAAAATGGCGCATTTCACCCCGATACTCGTACACTACCCGGCGCCCCTTGCGGTTGTTGGCAGGCACCTCTTTGCGCACATAATTCTGAAACCCGTTCCGGAATTCTTTTCCCATACCTGCCTCTTTCCCGGCGGCACGCACTGGCCAACCCAAATAACGTATATGTTTTATATCCTATCACATCTGCAGCAGACATGCAACGCCCCGGCGCGCCGTCACGAGAGCTCGAACATGCCATGATAAAGCTGGTAATATTCGCCCTTTTGCGCCAGAAGCTCTTCATGGCAGCCGCGCTCTACAATCTGCCCATGCTCCAGCACGATGATAGCATCCGCGTTGCGCACGGTGGAAAGGCGGTGGGCAATGACAAACACCGTGCGCCCCTGCATCAGGGTATCCATGCCTTTTTCGATGAGCGCCTCGGTGCGGGTGTCGATGCTGGAGGTTGCCTCATCCAGAATGAGCACAGGCGGGTCTGCTACGGCGGCGCGCGCGATGGCAATCAGCTGGCGCTGGCCCTGCGATAGATTTGCGCCGTCCGCGGTAATGCGTGTGTCATAACCCTGCGGCAGGCGGCGGATGAAGGAGTCTGCGTTGGCCACCTTTGCCGCATGCTCTACCTCCTGCTGTGTGGCATCCAGCCTGCCGAAACGGATATTGTCCGCAATGGTGCCGGTGAACAGATGGGTGTCCTGCAGCACCATGCCGAGGCTGCGGCGCAGGGAGTCCTTGCAAATATCCCGGATGTCCAGCCCATCATACGTGACAGCGCCCTGCTGCACGTCATAAAAGCGGTTGATCAGGTTCGTGATGGTGGTTTTGCCCGCGCCCGTAGAGCCGACAAAGGCGATTTTCTGGCCGGGCTTTGCGTAAAGGCTGATGTCCTTCAAAATGGCATGCCCCGGCTCATAGCCAAAGATCACATGCTCAAAGCGCACATCTCCGCGCAGGGGCACAAGGGTGCCGTTCGCCTTCTGCCAGGCCCAGCTGCCTGTCTTTTCCCGGCAGGCGGAAAGCGTGCCGTTTTCTTCGCGCGCGTTTACAAGGCGCACGGTGCCCGCGTCCGTCTCCGGCTGCTGCGCCATGGCGCTGAAGATGCGCTCTGCGCCGGCCAGCGCGGCCAAAAGCAGGTTGCTTTGCTGAGTGAACTGGTTAATGGGCAGCGCCGCCTGCCGCACGAACACAAGGTAGCTTGCAAGGCTGCCGATGTCTGTCATGCCCCGCAGGGCCATGATGCCGCCCAGCACGGCCACCAGCGCGTAGTTGATATACGAAATTGTGACCACCGCGGGCACCATGGTGGCGGCATAGCTCTGCGCGCCTGTGCCCGCCTTGCGCAGCGCGTCGTTCTTTTCGCAGAACATGCGCTGGTTTTCCGCCTCGTGGTTGAACACCTTCACCACCTTCTGCCCGCTGACCATTTCTTCAATATAGCCGTCCAGCTCGCCCAGGCTGGCCTGCTGGTGGGTGAAGTAAGCCCTGCTGTGCCTGCCGCTGTAGCGGATATACAAAAACATGGCGGCATAACCCACCACCACCAGCAGGGAAAGCTGCCAGTTCAGCACAAACAGCATGGCCAGCGTGCCCACAATTTGGATGAAGCTTTGAATGACCATGGCAAAGCTGTTGTTCAGCGCATCGGAGACGGTGTCCACGTCATTTGTGAAATAGCTCATCACATCGCCGTGGCGGCGGGTATCGAAAAAGCGCAGGGGAAGCGTCTGGATATGGGCAAACAGATCCCGGCGGATGTCGAACAGCACCTTCTGCGCCATGTTCACCATCGTCTGTGTGTAACCCCACGCCGCCAGCACGCCCGCGCCATAAATAAGCGCCGTGGCCGCCACGCCCCGCACCAGGGCGGATACGTCCGCGCCCGCCAGGCTGTTCACCACAGGACGTATCATATAGGTGCCGAGCAGATTGGCGCAGGCGCTTATGGTAACCAACGCCGCCACTGCGAACAGCAGAAGCCTGTGCCGCCCCATATAGCGCAGGAGCTCGCCCACAGCAAAGCGAAGGTTCTGGGGCCGCTTACCGGCCGGCTGGCGCGCCATCGCCGTCGCCTCCCTTCATCTGGGAATGATAGATTTCCTGATAAATAGCATCTGTGCGCAGCAGCTGTTCGTGCGTGCCGCACGCATGCAGCCGCCCGTCCTCCAGCACCACAATCTGGTCTGTGCCCATCACAGAGGTGATGCGCTGGGCAATGATGATTTTCGTCACGCCCGAAAGCCCGGCCAGCGCCGCGCGGATGCGCCCCTCCGTTGCAGTGTCCACCGCGCTGGTGGAATCGTCAAAAATCAACACCTTTGGCCTTTTCAAAAGCGTGCGCGCAATGCACAGCCGCTGCTTCTGCCCGCCGGAGACATTCACGCCGCCCTGGCCGAGGTCTGTGTCCAGGCCCTTTGGCATGCGGGCCAGAAATTCATCCGCACAGGCTGCGCGGCAGGCCTGCCACAGCTCGTCATCGCTGGCCGCAGGGGCGCCCCATAACAGGTTTTCACGCACCGTGCCGGAGAACAGCACGTTCTTTTGCAAAACGATGCCCACAGCGCCGCGCAGGGCCGCAAGGTCGTACTCGCGCACATCGCGGCCGCCCACGCGCACCTGCCCGGCGCTTGCATCATACAGGCGAGGGATAAGCTGCACCAGTGTGGATTTGGCCGAACCCGTGCCGCCCAGAATGCCCACCGTCTGCCCGGACGGGATGTGCAGCTCAATATCCGAAAGGGCATATTTGCGCGCCTCCGGCCTGTATTTGAACGAGACGCCGCAGAAATCTATGCTGCCGTCTGCAATTTCCTTCACGGCCCCTGGCGGTGATGTGAGGGCCACCGACTCGTCCAGCACTTCGCCGATGCGCCTGGCGCTGGCCAGCGAACGCGTCAGCAGCAGGAACACGTTCGATATCATCATCAGCGAATTCATCACCTGCATCACATAGCTCAAAAAGCCCGTCAGCTCGCCCACCTGAAGCTGGCCGCGCAGTATCATATTGCCGCCAAACCACAAAAGCAAAACCGTAGAGGTGTACATCACAAGCTGAAATGCAGGCAGGTTCAGCACCGCACAGCGGAAGGTACGGCGGCTCACGTCCATCAGCTCCCCGTTCACCTGCTGGAATTTTCCCTCTTCATACTCCCCGCGCACAAATGCCTTTACGGCGCGGATGGCGATAAGCCCCTCGCGCACCACACCGTTCACATGGTCCACCGCGGCCTGCAGGCGGGAATACAGCGGTGCCACCCTGCGCATGATGAAGAACAGCGCCGCGCCCAGAACGGGCGTGCACACGAAAAACACCAGCGAGAGCTGCGCGTTCATCCAGAAGGAAAGCCCCACGCCCAGCACCAGCATCACCGGCCCGCGCACGATGGGGCGGAAGCCGCTGTTGATAGCGTTCTGCAGCACTGTAACGTCAGTGGTCATGCGTGTGACAAGCGAGGAAGTCTCGAAATGGTCCAGGTTGGAAAACGCATACTGCTGCACTCTGGCATATTCCGCCTCACGGATGCGCGCGCCCAGCCCATAGGACGTCCGCGCGGCAAAACGGGCATACAGCATCCCCGTCAGCAGGGCCAGCAGGGCGCATACGCCCATCTGGACGCCCTTGTGCAGAATGTAGGCCACGTCGCCGCCAGCAACGCCCGTATCAATAATGCCTGCCATCAGCACCGGAATGATAAGCTCGAACGACGTCTCCACCACCACAAGAAAAGCGCCGAACACAAGGTCCTTCCGGTAGGGACCAAGGTAGCCGAATATCCGCTTCAAGTCTTTCACGCACAGCCCCCCTCACAAGCCCTTTCCGCGCAGGTTGCGGTATGCGCGGGCCAGATATTCCGAAAACTGCTCCGCCTCCCGGCGCGTAAAGCCCTGAAGCATCTTCTGTTCCAGCGCACGGCAGCATTCCTGCCACTCGGCGCAGGCCGCGCAGCCCTTTTCCGTCAGGCGCACCACGTCCGCCCGGCGGTCGCCCTGCTGCGCGCTGCGCACAACAAAGCCGCCTTTTTCCAAAGAATCCAGCATGCGGCACACAGCCGCGGGGTTTATTTCGAAATATTCCGCAAGCTCCCGCTGGCGGCAGGGCCCATGCCCGGCCAGATACCAAAGCAGCTTCGGCTGGCCCGCGCCCAGGCCCAGCCGCGCCACATGCGGGCGCAGATAGCTGCGCTGGGCGTGAAAGGCGCGGTACAGCAGCATGTGAAACGTCTTTTCCACTCTGGCACCCCCTTTTGATATGTCAATTATTGATATATCAATCATCTATGATATGATGATAGCACGCCGGGCAGAATTGTCAAGCGGCGGCAAAAAGGCGTCCCCTCTGAGGGACGCCTTTTTGCCGCTGTGTTTCTTCACACGCCTGTTTTGGGGTTGGGCTTTTTCCCTGCGGGCGCAGGGGCAGGGGTGGGAGCAGGTATTTCAGCTTCCGCCTTCTGCCACACAAGGGCGAAAGGCGAAAAGCTGCCTGCCTCCGCATTGCCCGGCAGAGTGAATTTCAGCCCTTTGGGCGTTTTTTCCACATCTACCTCTTCCACTGTGCACGCATCCACCAGCGCCTGCATCTCCTGTGCGGAAGACACCTCATAATCGCGGTGCAGGCCCGTGAAGTGGAGCAGCCGGAAGATATAGCCTTCCCCCTCTGCCTTCACGCCTTTGGGGTACGGCCAAAATACGGTGATATCAGAATCTGTGCTCACCCAGGCATTTCCGTCGTGCTCGTTCACAAGGTCCAGATATTTGAACTCATACCGGCCGGCTTCAAACCCGGCCCCGGCGGCCTGCTCTGCGTGCCGGATAAGCATCTGCGTCGTATCCGCGCCGGATACGACAGCCCCGCGGCCCAGGATGTCGTCGAACAAAAGGGATATCTGAGGCCCGGCCTCCGCTGTGCCCACCAGCCCCAGCCCAGAGGACTTTCCGTTGGTGTAGAACTGCGCGCCGGAGGGGATGACTGCCGTGGCGAGCCGGGCGCCGGGCTGCACTTCGTCCTCCGCACTCCTCACAGGGTTCGCAAGGTCCTGCCTGCCGTCCAAGACGTCCTGCGGGTTCGACACATAGCGCACCGTCAGTTCGGCGCCGCCCGTGAACACCACCGGGTATTCCGTACCATCTGCGGCCCGTGCCGTCAGGCTGCCCGCCGTGCCGATATCATATGCGCCTGCCAGCGCATCGTTTTCCGCAGCGGCTCTTATCTTCTGCGTGAAGATGTTTGCCAGGCCTGGCAGCACATGGTATTCCCCCGCAGGCTGCGCTTGAAATACCTCCCCATCTTCCGCTGTGAAAGTGAGACCATCTACATCGGCGCCGTCCGGCGCCTCAATATGATAGCGTACGGTGGGAAAGCTGTCTCCGCTGAGGGAGGTTCCGCCGGTGTAGGCTTCCACCGGCTGCCCCGTCAGGGTTATTGCCGGCAGCTTTTCCCATGTGCCTATCAGGATTACATCGGCGTTCGGCATCATAATTTTTCCGTCTTCAATTTCTGTGCCTTCTATCGGGAGTTCTACACGCCATCCGGCGAACACGTACCCCGCCGGGGCAGAGACTTCTGCAAGCGTGACTTCTGCCGAATACCAGGAAGCCACCTGTGCCGGAGGCTTCACGCCGGGCGGCACATCACCTTCATACTGGTATGTAACAGTATGCGGCATACATTCATAGTAGATTTTCAGCGGGTTATTCCTCGTGGCCTCCCCGGCCAAAGCGGTAAGGCGGTTATTCGGGTTGTCTTCATCGAACGCATAGTGCATACCCAATATTTCGCCCCACCCCAAATCTTCCCCGTCAAAGCTTTCATGGCTGATAGCCACCTGCTTATCAGGAGCGGTCCATCCGCCCTGAGCTATTTTCCACCGGATAAAGCTTCCGTCTGGGTTTTGATAATACAGTTCATAATACCACAGTATCTCACTTTCTTTTTTCAACATCATTATACTGTCCGGCGCCTCCGCCAGCACCTGTACACCCAGCGAAAACAGCATCAGCAGCGCCGCAAGCGCAGCGGCCAGTTTTGACCTTTTCAACGTTATCTTCCTCCTTACTTTTAAGCCTGCAACCCGCGCCAAATGAAAAAAGGCAAAACAGTGAATTTCTCTTCCCCGCGCGGGGAAGAGAAAAGAGGCGCCTCTTTTGCATATTATTTTTATTATACCTGCCGCATGCCCCGTTGTCAAACCAGGGCCGCCCGCGGCACGCTATGCGCCGGGGCCGGGCAGACGATCCTCCAGCCTTTTGAACAGGCGCGCCAGCACCAGCACAGCCGCCGCGCACAGAACCAGCTCCGCCATGGGCTGCGCATAGGCCAGCCCATACAGCGGGAACAGCCAGTTCAGCACGAACAGCGCCGGTATTTCCAAGGCTATTTTGCGCAGCACCGCAAACAGGAACGCCTCACGCCCCATACCGGTGGCCTGAAAAACACCCACTGCCAGAAAATCCACACAATAGAACGGCAGCGCAAGGCAGAAGCCGCGCAAAAAGCTGGCGCCGTAGGCCACAATGGCCTCATTTTGCATAAACATATGCGTCAGCGGGCCCGCGCACACATAGTAGAACACCATCACCGCCGTGAGGAAGGCCACCGATATCCTGGCCGAAAACATCACGGTTCCCTTCATGCGCTTGATGTCTCCGCTGGCATAGGTATAGCTGACAAGCGGCATCACGCCCTGTGAAAGGCCCATGGCGATATACATGGGCACCATATTCACCTTCTGGGTGATGCCCATGGCGGCCACGGCGTCCGAGCCGAAGGCGGAGGTGAAATTGTTCAGCACCGTCATGCCGGTGACGTTCAGCAGGTTCTGGACAGCCGCGGGAACACCCACCCCGCACACGCCCAGCAGCACGGCCCTCTGCACACGGAACATGCCGGGCCGCACACAGACATATGTATTCTTCCGCTTTACAAACAGAAGGACAAAGAAGTACAGGCAGGCCACGCAGTTGGACAGGAAGGTGGCAAGCCCCGCCCCTTCGGCCCCCATGCCAAGCCCCCAGGGAAGAATAAAGACAGGGTCCAGCACGATGTTCAGCAGGCAGCCGCTCATGGTGCCGATGCTGGCATGCAGCGCCGCGCCCTCGGCGCGCACCATATAGGCCATCACCACATTCAGAATGGCAGGCGTTGCCCCGCATACCACCGTCCATTTGGCATAGGCTGCGGTAGCTGCCGCCGTCTCCGGGCTGGCGCCCAGCAGAATGAGAAGCGGCTGCTGGAACAGGGCAAACAGTGCGGAAAAGAGGATGCTGGCCAGCACCGAGCTGTAAAACCCGAAGGCAGAGCTGCGGCAGACGGTGTCATAATCCTTCCTGCCCAGCGCACGGCTCATCATGCTGGAGCTTCCCACCCCGAATAAATTGTTCACGGCGTTAAAAGCCAGCAGCACAGGCGCCGCCAGCGTGACGGCTGCGTTCTGCACAGGGTCGTTCAGCATGCCTACAAAATAGGTATCCGCCAGGTTGTACAGCACCATCACAAGCGAGCTGAGGATGGTGGGCACCGCCAGCCTGCACACGGCCTGCGGAATGGGCACCTGTTCAAATAGCGCCGTTTTCTGCTTGTCTTCCAAAGCCTTGCGCCGCCTTCCTTCTTTCTGCTTTTCTAAAAAGAGGCCGGGCGATGCCCGGCCCCCTTTCGCTCAGCCCCCGATGGGGAACAGGGGCAGCTCCTCCAGAAAAATAATATCGCTGCGCTTGGCGGCGTCGCCCTCTGCAAGGATGGCCGCCCTGGCCGCCACCTCACCGCCCGCCTTTTCCACAAGGCGCTCAATGGCCTGAAGAGATTCGCCGGTGGAGATGACGTCGTCCACCACCGCCACCTTTTTGCCCTTTAAAAGCATGGCGTCCTTGCCGTCCAGGCACAGCGTCTGCGCCTTCTGCGTGGTGATGGAGACCACCTCGTCCGTCAGCGGGTGGCTCATGTACGGCTTCACGCTTTTGCGCGCCACAATATAATACGGCAGGCCGCGCAGGCGGCACAGCTCGTGCACAAGGGGAATTCCCTTGGCCTCGGCGGTAATGATATAATCCACCTGCGGAAGCTGCTTTTCAATCAGCGGGGCGGATTTTGTCACAATCTCGCAGTCGCCCAGAATGACAAAGCTTGCAATGGCAAGGTTTTCCGATATCTGTATAATGGGCAGCTGGCGCGTGACTCCGGCCACCTCCAGGGTATATTGAGCCTGCATATGAAACATCCTTTCCGAATTTTTGGTCGCTTACAGCGCAAGGCCGGTGGCGCCGATAATCATTTTCAGCACAATGCCGGCCAGCATGCCGAAGAACGGGTCGAACACCGCGGTGACAGACATGGTGACGGCCGCAATGACAGAGCCGCCCGCAGCGCCCGTGGCAAAGGCCGCGGCGCCGTCGCCGGGGATGGTGACAAACGCCCCCAGAATGAACAGAAAGCCCGCGATAGACTGGCTGGGCACGAATTTGCCGATTTTGGGCAGCAGCCCAAAGAACAGAATGAGCGCCATAACCGCCATCATGATGACGCCGGACAGCACCGCGTGCGGCGCGGCGCCTGTGGCCGAGATGATGGCCTCCACTGGGCCGCCGCCGAACAGCGAGCTCACGGCGTCCGCCAAGCCCGAATACACGGTGAGGTGGTCTACATTCAGCTCACCAGCGCCCATGCCGCTGGTGATATTGCCGAAGGCGATATTGGCGCCAATGGTAAGGCAGGCCAGCGAAAGCGCGCCGCGGATAACCGAAAGGTTCACCACCGGCTTTTCCAGCTTCAGGCGGCACATCCTTTCCGCCACAGTGTTCTCCCCAAGCTTCTGCCCGGCCAGCTTGGCCGCCACGCTGGAAATGATGAGCGAGCCCACAATCGTGTACACAAGGGCGTTGCCCGGGTCCAGCGCTTTGGTGATAAGGTAAATGACAACGGCAGAGGCCACCGACACCCAGCCCACCAGCTGGTTTTCCTTCACCATGTTGAAAGCCGTGCGCACCAGCACAAACCCCACGCCCGCCATCATGGCGTGCACAATGGCGTCGCCCGCAAAGGCCGTGATGGCAGACAATGCCCCTGTCAGGCCCAGCACCACCATGATGAGGCCGCCGAACATCACCATGGAGAGGCGGTCCCGCCTTGTCTTGCCCATGCTTCCGGCCATCACAATAGTCTCGGCCTGAAAGGAGATAGGCGCCACCGAGCTCAGCACGCCGCAGCTTACCGCACCAATGGCAAAGCCCAGCGCCGTGGGCACCGAGGCAAAGCCGTAGCTGAGCGCCAGCAGGCCCTGCGGGATGCCATTCAGCACAACGCCGATGGCAGCCAGAATGTCTTGAATAAACTCCAAAAGAAACACCCCTTCTTCAATAATAGAGCATTGCAGCCTCTGTACAGCGGGCCGCACCCGTGCCGCAGAAAACTCCCCTGCCCGCGCATAAGCGCAGCCTATGCACGGTTTATTATAATAAAGCATTTTCCGACAGAAATCAAGGCCTGCCGCCGCGCGCCGCCGCACACCCAAAATATCCTCTGCACTGCGCAAAAAAGGGCAGGGCGCTGGGCGCCTGCCCTTTTACCTTCTGTCAGTCCTGTGCGGGAAATGCGGCGCGGTACACAGCATCCTGCTCCGGCAGGTGTGTCACATACCCTACCGGAATGCTGTTCTGCACCGCCTGCGACACACAGCGGGCCCCCTGCGGGCCAAAGGCGCCGCACAGTTCAATGCAGCCCACACCTGCATGGTGAAGCCTCTGCGCGGCGGCGCAGGCCTGCTCTATATCCGCAACGCCCACAATACAAGCATCGCCCCCGTGGATAGCGGCATAGTCCTGCCGCACATCAAAATCACCCATAATAAGAAAAGCAAATTTCAATGCGCGCACGCTCCTTTCCCGGCAATGCTCATGCCTCTGCTGTGCCGAAGATCGCGCTGTCCAGCAGGCCCACCTCGTCCGGATAAGCCGCCGAGAACGCCTCGTAGGCCGCGCGGCGCAGCGGGGCAAACTGTGCCGCCATACCAAGCTTTTCGGGCAGCTCATAGGCCACACCGTAAATTTCGGCCACTATTTTTTCCACCAGCTGCTCCGGTTTCAGGCGCACCATGCCCAGAAAGCGCGTATTATAGCTGCCCTCGGCACAGGTGGAAAGATACAGGCGCACGGCATGCACCAGCTCCTGATAAACCAGCTCCTGCTCCAGGCCGCTTGCCTGCGGGGCATCTATGCCAAGCTGCCTGAGCATGCCGCCCAGCTCCTTCACCGCCGCACGCACACGGAAGCGGGAGGCCGTATCCCTGCGCCACAGGTTCATGGTAATCCACAGCCCGGCATAGCCGTCTGCCGGCGGCATGTTCTTCTTCGGCTGGCCATAGCGCAGCGCCCACAGCTTCTGGCGCACGGCGTTCTCCTCCGGGTTTCCCTCGCCGTTTTCTATGGCGCTATCCAGCATTTCCTTGCGCCTGCGGGCATCCAGTTCGTCATAATAGCACTGGGGCCAGGGTGCGCGTTCCTTGTTCATAGGCTGTCTCCTTTGCCTGCGGCCGGGGCTGGCGAAAGCGGCCCCGGTCTTGTTTTTTCTCATTATAGCACAGCAAGCCGCCAAAGAAAATCTTGTTTTGATGCAGGCCGTTCCGCTTCTGTGCCGGGCCGGGGCGGCTATTTTTCAAAACTCCACGCCTTTTCGGGCGGCAATGCCCTGCTCATACGGGTGGCGGCGGCAGCACATTTCTGTGCTGTAATCTGCCGCCTCCAGCATCCATTGTGCGGGCTGGCGGCCTGTAAGCACCACCTCCATGCCCTGCGGGCGCCCGCACACTGCCTTTTTCAACAGCGCCTCCTCCACCATGCCGAACTGGCAGGCCGCACACGCCTCGTCCAGCACCAGCATATCACAGGGCTCTTTCAAGGCTGCTTCCAGCAGGCTGGTATGTTCCGCACAGGCGGACGCCTTTTCCTTCGCCGTCATCTGGTATACGAATTTCATGCCCGGCGTGCCGGAGCACACCTTTGCGCCCAAACGGCGCAGCGGGGCCAGCTCGCCGCTTTGGCCATCCTTCAAAAACTGCACCACCGTCACGCGCAGCCCGCTGCCCAAGGCGCGCAGTGCAAGGCCCATGGCCGCGGTGGTCTTGCCCTTTCCATCGCCCCAGTACACATGGCACAGCCCTGTGCCCCGCTTTATTCCGTCCATTGACGCCCTCCTCCTTCTTCCTGCAGGCCCTCCCGCAGATGTTCCGCATACATCTGCTGCACGCCTGGCAAAAGGCCAAGCCCTGCCATGGTGCACCGCACGGAAAAGCCCGCCTGCTGCAGCCGCGCTTTCCAGCTCTGCCCGTCTTCGCCCGCCATGTCATGCTGCGCATGGCCGCCCGCCGCCAGCAGAAGGGGCACCAGATGCACGGCACCGGCGCCGCTTTGCCGCAGCTGTGCCAGCACCTCGTCAAAGCCGGGCCAGCCCTTCAGCGTGCCCACATACACATCGCCGCGCCCTTCCATGCGGAACACCGTCTGCATGGCCGGGTAGACAATGTCTGCAAAATGTGCCGCGCCATGGCCCACAAGCACCAGCCTCTCGCCCTTTCGCGGCGGATATGCCTCTGCCAGCACTCGTGCAAGGCAGCGCACCTCTGCGCTGCCCGCCAGCAGGGGCGCACCGAGGCACAGTTTTTCGAAGCAGGGGCGTGCGGTGCTCACTTCCGCGCGCAGCTTTTCATATTCGCCGCCGTACAGCATATGGGTAGGCTGCACAAAAACACGCCGCGCCCCGGCGTGCGCGGCCGCCTCCAGCGCCTGCGCCGCGGACGGCACCGATTCGCCCCGGCGCGCCAGAATACTGCGCACTGCTTCGCTGGTAAAGGCACAGGTATGCGGCAGGCCCGCCTGCCGCGCCAACGCCTGCTCTACGGCATCTATGCTCGCTCGCGCGGACGCCACGCCGGTGCCGAAGCTGGCGATCAGGATATGGTCAAACAATTCGCATCCCTCGTTTCTTTCTATTAGCCACCGCCCTCGATTAAGCCGGCAGCCGGGGCTGGCACTATAACTGCCTGACCCGCATGCGTTCCAAAGCGCACGAAAGCTTATTTATCCGCATCACCTGCGCCGCAGCCCATCAGCGGGCAAAGGTTCTAATGGCAGTCTGTCATCTCTTGTATCTTGTTATGAGCGGCCCGCTTTACCGGATGCTGCAAGCGAAAGCTTTTTTGCGGCACCTCTTACCGGCAGCGCCGGCAGTGTTTCTGCTCAAGTCAGGACATCCGGCTAAGCCGGGGGCTTGCGTAAGCCCTGAAAGGGCATATTACCGGCAAGCCTCTCAAGAGGCACTGAAAAAA
>OFMI01000555.1_pt1 | contig 30552 bp, 29 predicted proteins | sample 1541741 | NCBI WGS metagenome assembly OFMI01 (sample SAMN04209219, study PRJEB22552) | human gut metagenome | biome: gut; material: feces | host: Homo sapiens | place: USA: Oklahoma | reverse complement strand
ACAAGGTGGGTATCACAACTGTCAGGTTGTTGTCCTCCTTATGGGTACCATTTTAATTAATTCTGAATGGTTTTTTTGTCTGGCAGCTGTGCAATAATAATCGCAATAAACATAAGTACACAGCCCAATCCTTCTTTAATTGTAAGACTCTGACCTAAGATGACCCATCCTGCAAGTACTGAGAATACAGACTCCATACTCAACAAGATAGAAGCCACTGTAGGATTCATACCCTTCTGTCCGATAATCTGTAATGTATAACCAGCTCCACTTGATAATAATCCTGCATAGAGAATAGGTGCACATCCTGCTATGATATTATGCATTGATACATCTTCAAATAGGAACATAGGAATAGTATTTAATAATGCACATGTGAAGAACTGAATACAGCTCATCTTTACACCATCTACTAAAGGTGAATAATGATCAATGACAAGAATATGTAATGCGAATACACAGGCACATGCACATACTAATAAGTCACCTTTACCTAAAGAAAGTGATCCTGTCATACATAATAAATAAAGACCAATCACTGCTAGGACAACAGATATACCAATCTTAGGACCTAACTTCTTCCCTAAAAATAAGCTAAAGAATGGTACAACAATAATATAGAGTGCTGTAATAAATCCCGCTTTACCAACAGTTGTATACTGAATACCAAACTGCTGCAGGGCACTTGCTAGACCTAATACAATACCACAGGCAATTCCACCTGCCCATAATTTCTTATCCTTGAAGTTCATTGTATGATCAAAGAAATAAATAAGTGGTAATAAAACAAGTCCACCTAAATAACTACGTAAGGCAGTAAAAGTAAATGGTCCTACATAATCCATACCAGCACTTTGTGCTACAAAGGCACAGCCCCAGATGAAGGCTGTAAGTAGCAGTAATAAATGATTTTTATAACGCATGATTTCCCTCCTACAAAGGGTATTCTACACGAAATCATCTCTACTTACAAAAGATATTTATCTACGATTACTTTTATTCCATCATGATCATTATCTAATGTGATTTCAGTGGCTAGATTCTTAATTTCTTCTGTTGCATTCCCCATCGCAATTGCTTTACCAGCACTTTGGAATGCTTCAATATCATTTCCACTATCTCCTATCATGATTGTATTTTCAATAGGGATATTTAAGTAAGATGATAAAGATTCAAGTCCTGCACCTTTAGTAATACCTAAAGGTGTGACTTCAATAGCTGTTTCTTCTACCACAGCACAGCTGACTGGAAATACTTCTAGTTTCTTTAAAAGCTGATTCATTGCGTCAACACTTGGATTATATAAACAGAACTTAAGAATCTCATTCTTGTGTTTATTGGCATATTCATAGATATCCTCTACAGCCTCTGCACGGCTTTCAAACATGGATTGATAGATAGCCATATTGTAGTAAGGCATATTCTCTACATCTTTTTGAGAGGCAATAGAATGCGACGAATCGAGTAAATACAACATCACATCCTCTTTCTTCACAATATCCATCATCTGTGTAAATACATCTGTATCAAAAGAATGAATTTCTAATGGTTTGTTGTTTTTGAAATCATAGTTCAAACATCCACTCAGTAATATTCCATAATCACAGAAATCTAATTCACCTTCATAGTCTTTTAATTCTGCCAGCCCTCTTCCTGTACATAAACAGATACTCTGTCCTCTATTACTTGCTTCATATAAAGAAGATGCTGTATTTTTAGAAATAGTCTTATCAGACTTTAGAAGTGTACCATCCATATCGAGGGCCAAAAGATATCTTTCCTTGATCCATCCATAATGCAGACAGGCATTGTAGATACCATCTTTGTCGGCATCAGTAGTCACATAAGTGGCTTTCTTCTTTAATTCATCTATACCATTACCCATCGCAATACTTGTCCACTCTGGAATAAACATAGACAAATCATTCTTTTCATCACCAAATACGACAACATCCTTAATATCACCACCAAGATGTTCCACCATACGTTTAATACCCTTGCTCTTATCTCCTGGTTCTACAAACAAGTATTCCTTATGAAAACGACACCAAGGTAACTTCTTTAAAGACTCTAGTTTCTCTTCTTCACCCTTGAAGCAGGCAATATATACCTTATAGATTTGATCATAATCACGTGGATCTAAACCTTCTACCACTTCTGTCTTCATATAAATATCATGAGTAAACTCATAAAAACGATTATCTGGTGCAAGTCTTCTTGTTTTGTTGTCAGGAGAAAAAGCCCATATCAAACCCTTCTTCTCACATTCATCTATTAAATCAAGACATAATTGATAATCCAATGGTTCTATGCCTTTTAACTGATCATCAATAGTAATTCCATTCCCTCCATCACTGATCATATTATGAAAACCTAATTCATGCATATAATCATGTGCCATGGCATAACTTCTACCTGTCGCAATCGCAATAAAATGACCCTCTGCTTCTAGCTGTTTTAAAGCATATTGTGTTGATTCAGGAATATATTGATCTCCTGGTGTACCTACAGCTAAAGTCCCATCAATATCAAAGAAAAAGTATTTTCTATTCATCATGTACCCCTCACTTTCGAGATACATTATACACGCATGAATATGCATTACTCAATCATCATTGATGCATGTTCTAGAATGAATAGTTAGAGTCTTCACATACCATATGTTCTGGATAAATTTCCATAGCATATGAAGTTGTTCCTGAACGATTTGGATAAAAGCGTCCTCTGACACTTCCTTCAATAGACACAGATTGACCCTTTTCAAAGTGGTCTACAACATACTGCGCTTTCTCATCCCAGATTACACAACGTATATAATCATAACGTGGTCTATCTTCTGTCCCTCCTTTCGTAGTAAGTAAGAAAGAACCTCTTAATATTCCATTTCTAGATTCTTTCACTTCTGGATCAGATGTAATCTGACCTTGTAATTTAACTTCATTCATATTTTTATTCCTCCTTCTATATACTTATTCCCTAAAACAATTAGAAATTACTTAAGATTTTTTAAAAAAAGTTTAATTCCCTACAACCCTTATGGTATATAATGTTTAAAAACGGAGGAGATTATATGGAATTAGAAACAAAAGCAATCCATGAAGGCTGGAAGCCTGGTAATGGAGAACCTAGACAGTTACCAATTTATGAAAGTACTACTTTTAAATATGATTCAAGTGAAGAAATGGGTATGTTATTTGATTTAGAAAAAGACGGTTATTTCTATTCACGCTTACAGAACCCTACTAATGATGCAGTTGCAGCTAAACTTACAAGCATGGAAGGTGGCTATGCTGGTATGTTGACAAGTTCAGGACAGGCAGCTAACTTCTTTGCGATTTTTAATATTTGTGAAGCAGGAGGACATGTTGTTGCTTCTGGTAATATTTATGGAGGTAGTTATAACCTACTTTCAGTGACTATGAAAAAGATGGGTGTTGATGTGACTTTTATTAACCAGGATGCATCTGTAGAAGAAATCAATGCGGCATTTAAAGAAAATACTAAGTGTATGTTTGGAGAAACATTATCTAACCCTACAATGGAAGTATTAGATATTGAAAAGTTTGCATCTATTGCCCATGCACATGGTGTCCCTTTAATTGTGGACAATACATTCGCAACACCTGCAAATTGTCAGCCTATTAAATGGGGTGCAGATATTGTAACTCATTCTACAACTAAATATTTAGATGGGCATGCATCTGGTGTAGGTGGCGCTATTATTGATAGTGGTAACTTTGACTGGATGAGTCATGCAGAAAAATTCCCAGGACTTACAACTCCAGATGATAGTTATCATGGAATCACTTATGCAAAGAGATTTGGTAAAGCAGCTTATATTACTAAAGCCACTGCACAGTTAATGCGTGACTTAGGATCTATTCCTTCACCATTTAATAGTTATTTATTAAATATTGGAATTGAATCATTACCAGCACGTATGCGTGTACATTGTGAAAATGCCTTAAAAGTCGCTACATACTTAAAGAATCATCCAAAAGTAGAATGGATCCACTATCCAGGACTAGAAGATGATAAATATCATGAAGCAGCTAAGAAGTATATGCCTCGTGGTACATGTGGTGTTATGTGCTTTGGTTTAAAGGGTGATAAGAAGGAAGCAGTGACTTTCATGGATCACTTACAGCTTATTAATATTGTCACTCATGTTGCTGATGCAAAGACTTGTATCCTACATCCAGCAAGTCATACACATCGTCAAATGACAGATGAACAATTAAAAGAAGCAGGTGTCGATCCAACACTTATTCGTTTATCTATTGGCTTAGAAAACCCAGATGACTTAATCAAAGATATTGAAGAAGCATTAAAGTATTAAAAAAGACTGTTCAAATGAACAGTCCTGAAAGCAGAATTTATTTCTGCTTTTTTTATGCTTTCCATAAACCATGAAGATTGCAGTAATCATAAGCTGTTACAACTTCATCACCTTCACCAATATAGAATACAGCTTCAGGCTTGTCAGAAGGTGTTAACTGTTTGAACTGAGTACCATTCTTAGTTTCTAATACAATTAATGTAATGTAGTGTGCTTCAGTCATAGGATGTTCTACTGATCCTACAGATACTGTTACTTTATTATCCTCTACTTTCACTACAGGAACATGCTTTTCAACTGCGGCATCAGTTGTATTTGCTGTTAATTCCTTCATAGGTTCACCACAACAAACTACTGGTACACCAGAATCCACAAAATGAGTGATAACGTTACCACAATGTTCACAACGATAAAATTTCATATTCAATTCCTCCTTTATCTACTCCTATCATATCACTTTTAGAATATAACTACTAATGATATGCTTTCTTTTACAATATTTAAAAATCAAATTGTAAAAGCGTTGATTACAAAAGGTTTTTTTGAAGTATCATTTGTGATTTTTTTACAAAATATTCTTGTAAATATTTACAAAAGGCATTATTATGTAAATGGAAATATAAATAGAAGTTTTATATGGAGGTGATACATATGACTAGTGATTTTAGTATTGCTGTCCACGCTCTCGTCTATTTAGGTAAAAACCAAGACCTTATTTCTAGTGATGAACTTGCAAAGCATATTTGCACTCATCCAGTACGTGTAAGACGTGTTATGATCAAATTGAGAGAAGCTGGCCTTATTAAGGCTAAAGCAGGTGTTGATGGAGGATATCGTCTTGATAAAGAAGCAGATAATATTACTTTATCTGAGATTGCGAAATCTGTCTCAAATGATTATATCCATGTGACTTGGCACAATGGAGAAGATGGAAGAGAAGCCATTAAGGACTCTAAAGTAGAACAAGCCATTGATTCTATTTTTGTAGATCTTAATGAAGCGTGTGACAATTTGTTGAAAGACAAGACCATCGAGGACATTATGAATATATCGAAGTAGAAATGGTCTACAATCAAAAGAAGCAGCCTAAATGGCTGCTTTTTTAAAGTCTAGTACTAAATTTAAGATAATACCTCCTACAACCATTCCTGCACCAATCAAACTAATACCAGATATTGTTTCATGGAAGAAGATAAAAGCCCACAGAGGCGCTAAAATGACTTCTAACATACAAATAAGATTGGCTGTAAAAGCTTCTGTACAAGAAATACCTAATGCAAGAAATATACCACCTAAACACATTGGGAAGAAACCATAACCACATACACCAAAGGCATCGGTGATATGGAAGTGAGGAAGTCCTCTAAAGACAATTAAACCTACTGTAAGAGAGAACATATAGGCAAATATTGTCGAAGAGAAAGCTTCAGCCTCTTCTTTGTTGTTGAGGTAGAACTGCATTCCAAAGCTGGCTCCTGATATAATTGCGAGTATATTTCCTAATAGATGCGAGAAGGAAAGAGTATCTGCAAAAAATAGTGCCATACCGATAAAGACAATCGCAATGATCCCCATTTGTCTTTTTGTCGGTAATTTACGTAAATCAATTGATTGATAGATCAATACAAAGATTGTTGATGAGTATTGTAATACAATCGCATTGGCCACTGATGTCAGCTTATTGGCATAGATGAATGTCAAACTCATAAGAAACTGAAAGACCCCTACTGTAACTGTCATTTTATTGAATACCAGTTTCTTATGATGAATAATCATACTAAGAGGCATTGCGACAATAGAACTCATCATTGAGAATCCTAGCCCACTTAAGTGGCTTGCACGTATAAATAAACCTGCAAGTGACCAGCAAAATGCTGTCATAAGCAGGAAGAATACACCTTTTGTACTTATTTTATTTTCCATAATACAGCCACTAATAATGCGATGATTAAAGGAATAAGTACCGGCACAACAACACATAAACCAAATAAAAGCATATTATTCATATAGTTCACGCTCCTTTTCCCCATTATAGCATGCTATAATGAGGAAAACAAAGAGGAGATGATATCATGTGGGTTGTTGAAAGAATTGATGAAAAAGGGTATTATCATCTAGAAAACTTAAAAACAGGTGAAACCATTTTAAAGAGAGATTTAAATGCACATGAGAATGATGTATTAAATGAATGCTTCCATGTTTTACCTGAAGAAACTAAGAAGAGAAAACAAGAAGTGGATGATTTGTTCCACTCTCTATTATAGAGGTGACTACATGTTAATTAATATACAGAATTTATCTTATGCAATTGGTGAGAGACAGTTGTATAAGAACTTGAATATGATTGTAGAGGATACAGATAAGATTGCCTTAGTTGGTGTCAATGGAACAGGTAAGAGTACTTTATTAAAAATGATTGCCCATCATGACAGTCCTGCTATTACTTATAAAAAGGATCTAAAGATTGCATACTTATCTCAGAATCCTGTATTTAGAGATAATGAAACGATTCTTAATGAAGCAAAACATATTCTTAAGGATGTCCCTGAATATTCTATTAAGTCTTCTTTAACACGTTTTGGTCTAGAATATATGGATCAGGTGATCAGTACACTATCTGGTGGTCAGAAGAAACGTTTAGCTCTTGCTATCGTATTACTAGAAGAATGTGATTTACTTATTCTAGATGAACCAACAAACCATCTAGATACACCTATGATTGAATATCTAGAAAAATATTTAATAAAACGTTCTAAAGGATTACTTATGGTCACTCATGATCGTTACTTCCTAGAACGTATTACTAATAAGATTTATGAATTAGATAGAGGTGAGATTTTCCCTTATGTAGCCAATTATTCACACTTCCTAGAATTAAAGGCAGAAAGAGAAAACAATGCCTTACAGGCACAAAGAAAAAGAAACCTCTTCTTAAAGAAAGAACTAGAATGGGTCAGAGCAGGTGTTCAGGCACGTTCTACCAAGAGTAAAGACCGTTTACAGCGTTTTGAAGAATTATCTTCTATTGAACAGATTCAAGAAAAAGGAACTGTTGAATTAATAGATACTACAAGTCGTTTAGGTAAAAAGACTATTGAGTTAGTGAATGTGTCTAAGAGTTATCCTGATAAGGTGATGTTTAAGCCATTTTCTTATTTATTTAAGAGATTTGACCGTATTGGTATCTTAGGACAAAATGGCTGTGGTAAGACAACACTACTTAATATGATTGCAGGTATTATCACTGATTATGATGGAGAGATTATTATTGGTGATACAATCCGTATGGCCTATTTCCAGCAACATTTCCATTATGATGATCCTACAATGAGAGTGATTGATTATATTAGAGAAACAAGTGATAATCTAGAAACAAGTGAAGGAACACTTAGTGCTCGTAATATGTGTGAACGTTTTTTATTTGATGACCATGCCCAGTATACACAAATTGGTAAGTTATCTGGTGGTGAACAAAGAAGACTCTACTTATTAAAGGTATTAATGGGTGCACCTAATGTATTACTATTAGATGAACCGACGAATGACTTAGATATTGAAACATTGAATGTATTAGAAGATTATCTAGATACATTTAAAGGTATTGTGATTACTGTATCCCATGACCGTTATTTCCTAGATCGTATTGTAGATGGTTTATTTGTCTTTAAGAATCAGGAAATTCATTATGTGAATGGTGGCTATAGTGCTTCTATTGATATCACTAATACTAAGAAAGAAACAGAATCTCAGAAAGAAGATTATCGTAAACAAGCTAAAGAAAATAGAAAAAGAAGATTAACTTTCAGTGAAAAGAAAGAACTAGAAGGCATGGACGATCTTCTTATGAATCTAGAAACACGTTTAAGTGAGATTGATGAAGAAATGGGTTCTACCCTGGACTTTGAAAAGCTTGATGAATTAAGTAAAGAACGTGATGAAGTTGAAAAGACTTTAGAAGAAAAGAATGAACGTTATCTAGAACTATTAGAAATAGAAGAAAGCTAATGAAAAGAGGAACCCATTTGGATTCCTCTTTTGCTATATAAGGAGAAGCATTAGACTCATTTGAATAATTTATCAAACCCATCGTATTGATATTGAGTTCTTTTTATTATTAGACTTTTTATGGGTTCAACATTTTATTAGAAATTTTCATTTCTCACTGAATATAAGATCGAATCTTACTATAATTGCCGTATTACTTATTTACTTTTCGGTTCATTAGACTAGGAAGTCAAGTAACATGTCTTATATTTAATGTTTTATCTTCTGTCTTCTCTTTTCGTTTATATCATACATTATCGCTCACACAAATGCAAGCGTTTTCACACATTTTCATAAATTGAAAATACAGTGATGAATAGATGCTTTTTCACAAATATAATTGACGTTAGTATACGTATACTATACAACAGCGGTAGAAGTACCCCGAGTGAGCCTACTTGCGCAAAAACTCTTTGTCTATCGACAAGGAGGCTTTGTTTCCAACTGAAAAAGCTATGGCTTTTACATCACCATAGCTTTTCCTGCTGGATACTAGGATTACATCTTTTGGATTCAATTTCCAGCGTTAATAGATAAATAGAAAACCTTTTCACAGCCTTCTGATATATAGATTAACGTACCTTATTATTATATTCAGGAGCTATCTCCCGTTTTCCACCTTTCTTATAAACCATATTATTAATAAAGCATATAAATCATTATTAGTGGATAAATACGTTTTTCCTAATTTAATTGAGTATCCTCAACGGATACTCAGTCACAGTATCCCATGGGAATCTCTCCTTTCTGACCAAGTTCTTTGAGATGAATGTATATGTTAAGGAGCTTTTCCTCCTCTCTTTCTGACTTAATTATAGCCTAATAATTGCAGTTGTGCAAGCGTTTACATTCTATTTTTATATAATGAAAATACTTGTTTTATAACAATCTTTTCACTATAATGACATTAGTTATATGACTGACGGAAGTGGAATTGACCACAGGGAGTATAATAAATCAAATGAAGAAGCCGACCGTCTGGGCAAAGAAGCCTGGAGTATGTGTCGGCTTCTTTTTTTGGAGGAATCTATGAAAGAATTAGAATTAAAGTATGGCTGTAACCCTAATCAGAAACCTGCTAAGGTATTTATGGAAGAAGGAGAACTTCCTTTTACTGTCTTAAATGGTAAACCTGGTTATATCAACTTATTAGATGCTTTTAATAGCTGGCAGTTAGTGAAGGAATTAAAGGAAGCAACTCATATGAGCTGTGCTGCAAGTTTTAAGCATGTATCTCCTGCTGGTGTAGCTATTGGGACACCTTTAACTGAAGTAGAAAGACAGATGTATTTTGTAAAGGAAAGTGCCGAAGTGTTAAGTCCTATCGCAAATGCCTATATTAAAGCAAGAGGTAGTGACCGTATGAGTTCATATGGTGATTTCTGTGCTCTTTCTGATGTATGTGATGAAGTGACTGCAAAGCTTATTAATCGTGAAGTCAGTGATGGTATTATTGCCCCTGGTTATACAAAAGAAGCATTAGAAATACTTAAGAAGAAAAGAAGAGGCACTTATTGTGTATTACAGATGGATCCTCACTATGTACCTAATCCAGTAGAAATTAAGCAAGTATTTGGTATTACATTCCAGCAAGGTAGAAATAACTGTGTGATTAATGAAGAAATGTTTAAGGATGTTGTATCTAAAAATAAAGATATCCCTGAACATGCGTTACATGACTTAATCCTTTCTATGATTACATTAAAATATACACAGTCTAATTCCGTATGTTATGTCAAGAATGGTCAGGCTATTGGTATTGGAGCTGGTCAGCAGTCTCGTATTCATTGTACAAGACTTGCTGGTAATAAGGCAGATGTATGGTTCTTACGTCAGCATCCTAAGGTATTAAGTTTACAGTTTGCTGATGGTTTAAAACGTGCTGAAAAGGATAATACAATTGATGCATATGTATCAGATGATTATGAAGATGTGCTAGGTGATGATGTATGGCAGAACTATTTCAAAGTAAAGCCAGAAGTATTCACTAGAGAAGAAAAGAAAGAATGGTTAAAGAAGAATACAGATGTCGTACTAGGTAGTGATGCATTCTTCCCATTTGGAGATAATATTGAACGTGCTCATAAAAGTGGTGTGAAGTATGTAGGTGAACCAGGTGGTTCTATCCGTGATGATCATGTTATCGATACTTGTGATAAGTATGATATGGTACTCGCATTTACTCATCAAAGATTATTCCATCATTAATCTCCTACTTTTGTTGTAACTGTGTTATAATGCACTTTATGAAAATTAATGAGAATGTAAAAATTAAAGAACTCACTACAATGCGCCTAGGCGGTCTAGCGCGTTATGTGATTGAATTAGAGACCGTAGAAGATGCAGAAAAAGCTTACTTATTTGCGAAAGAACGTCAATTACCTGTATTTATTCTAGGTACAGGAAGTAATGTAATTGGAAAAGATGAAGGTTTCAAGGGGGTTATTCTTTTAAACCGTATTAAAGGTATACGTTTTATTGATGAATTGACGATTGACGCAATGGGTGGAGAACTACTTGATGATTTAGTTGCTTTTACTACAAAAAAGAATTTATCTGGTATTGAAGCATTAAGTGCTATTCCTGGTACTGTCGGTGCTGCACCTGTCCAAAATGTAGGTGCTTATGGTCAGGAAATAGAACAGGTATTAGAGTCTGTGCATGCTTATGATTTAAAGGAAGAGAAGTATGTCACTATTAAGAAAGAAGATATGAATCTAGGTTATAGACAAAGCATCTTTAATCAGGGTAAAGATGCTGGACGTTATTTGATTATCTCTATAAGAATTCATTTAAGTCATGATAGACTTACTCCTCCTTTCTATACTTCTTTACAAAGTTATGTAGAAGAACATCAGATTACTGATTTTTCTCCTAAATCTATTAGAGAGATGGTTACTGAAATACGTTGGTCTAAGTTACCTAAACCAGAAGAAATGGCAAGTTCTGGATCATTCTTTAAGAATGTATATTTAGATGATCAGGAAGCAGAACGTTTAAGAAATATGAATGTTCCTGTCTGGGAAGGTAATAAAGTCCCTTCTGGATGGTTAATAGACCATGCTGGATTAAAGGGTAAATCATTTTATGGTATGCGTGTATCAGAAGAAGCTGCACTGATCTTAATTAATGAAAGTGCACAAAGCTATGCTCACTTAAAACAGGCAAGAGAAGAAATTGTTTCTATTATTGAAAAGAAATATGGTCTAACTCTAAAACAGGAACCTGTTGAACTGGAATAAGATTTATTCCAGTTTTTTTGTGTTCTTTCTTATGATATAATTAGTTAGATTAGGAGGAATTGCTATGTTATTTATCACTGACAATGAATTTGAACGTGTTGTATCTAGAGCACGTAACCGTGATATTGCACGAGAATATTATCGAAGAGATTATGTTGTAAATGTTTCTATCACTATAGATAATCGTGGTTATTATCATATATCTGGTAAAGTTATGATTAATGGTAATATCTATCTTCCCCGTGTTCTTGTGAATCCCAATTCTAAAATAGTATCAACAGACTGTAATTGTATATATGCTGATGAATATACAGCCTGTGGACATATAGGAGCCCTTATTTTAAAGGTTCAGGAGTTATCTCCCAATACATTCCCTTATCGTTATGCTGTTGATTTAGAAAAGCGTGCACAGGAAGAAAAGAAAAGTGCTATGAGAGAACGTCTTTTATGGGAACAGCAGATGGCTGAATTTAGAAGAATGGAAAGAGAAAAGGAAACCAATGCATTGACTGATTATATTAAGAATCAGTTAGTCAATCAGTTTACACCTGTAAGTTCTAAACCCGTTCATTTAAAGCTGCTTCGTGCAGATGGATGGAATTTTAATATCACATTTAAGGTAGGACGTGAAAGAGATTATATTGTAAAGAGTATTCCTAACTTTGTATCACAAATGCAAAATAATGAATATCATGCTTATGGAAAGACGTTATCTTTTGTTCATAATCCTGATATTCTAGATGAACCATCTAAAAAGATTTACCAATTCATTCTGAGATTCTATCATTCTCATCTTGCTAATAATAATACGTTATTTATTGACAATGAGAATATTGATGCTTTATGGGAGTTACTTACAACTATTCCTGCATCTTTACATGCTTTTAAATGTATAGAGGGTGAATTACATCCTATGGTATCAGTGACTAAAGATAAACATGATACAATTCTAGAACTAGAAACAAATATAGCACCTTATTTTTCTGGAAAAAAATGTTTATATCAATATACACCTTCAGAATTCACTATCACTCGTTATCCTTTCGATAAACAGGGTGTTACTATTGAGTTATTGAATCGTTTTGATACATTACAGCGTCTTTATGTAGCGCATGAACAGTTAGAAAACTTTACTCGTTATATTATTTCTCCTACAAAGAAATATATTGAGTATGTAGGTTTAGAGGATACAATCCAAGAAGAATCACATCTAGAAATCTATGCAGATGTAGATGAAGATGAATATGCTTTAGTTAGCCTAATTGGAACATATGAGGATGGAACACATGATCTTCTTAAAGAAGATGTACCTCATTCTTTAAAAGCAGATCTCATTATTAGTTTCTTAGAGAAATATAATCCTGATGATATGTCAGGACCTATGCGTTTTGATACACATCGCGATGAAACAATAGATATGATTCATGATGGTTTAGGACATCTTAATAAGATGACAGATGTTTATGTATCTGATTCTTTACAAGCGATTGGTTCTAAGAAGTCTATGAACTTATCTGTTGGTATTAAGGTCTCTCATAATCTATTAGAAATGGACTTAGATTCTTTAGATGTGCCTAAAGAAGAATTAGCTAATATTATTGCAAGTCATAGGAAAAAGAAACGTTATCATCGTTTAAAGAATGGTCAGTTATTATATATTGATACACATGAATTAGATGAGTTAGGTAATATGATGGATCAGTATCATATTCTACCTAAAGATATTTCTGAAGATGGTACAATTGATTTAAATCTAAATAGAGCACATCAAATGGACTTAGCAACACAGGACTTCCAGTATGTACAGGTCAATCGTGAAGAATCATTTAAGGATGTATTGGATCATTTAAAGAACTATACACATCATAAACATGAATTAAATGAACGCTATGATGCCATCTTAAGAGATTATCAGAAAGAAGGTTTCCAATGGCTTTCTACTATGAATGATCTACATTTTGGTGGTATTCTTGCAGATGATATGGGTTTAGGTAAAACAATCCAGATTATGAGTTTATTAGAAAGTAATGAACATCACTTTTCTATTATTATTTGTCCTGCCTCATTGATTTTAAACTGGTTGGATGAGTTTAATAAGTTCTCTTCTCATTTAAAGGTGACTTGTGTAATGGGTAGCGCAAAAGAACGTAAAGAGATTATTAAAAACTATAAGCAGTTTGATGTAATGATTACTTCTTATGATTATATTCGTAAGGATTATGAACAATATAAGGATATTGTATTTGATTTTATTGTTTTAGATGAAGCACAGTATATTAAGAATCAGAAGACTAAGAATGCGATTGCAGTTAAATCATTAGAAGGTAAACAACGCTATGCATTAACTGGTACACCTATTGAAAACTCACTTGCTGAATTGTGGTCCATCTTTGATTTCTTAAATAAAGATTATTTATATAACTATCGTTATTTTAAATCTCATTATGAAGCACCTATTGTAAAGGATCATGATGAAGAGGTTCAGACACAATTGCAGAAGATGATTTCACCTTTTGTATTAAGACGTACGAAAAATGAAGTATTAAAAGATTTACCTGATAAGATTGAAAATACTGTACTTGTAGACTTCAGTGAAGATGAAAAGAAGCTCTATTTAGCTCATTTAGCACAGGCTAATCAGTTGTTAAAGACTTTAGATGGTTCTAAGGACCGTATTCAGATTCTTGCGATGTTGACAAAGTTAAGACAGATCTGTTGTGAACCTCGTATTGTCTTTGATGATGTAAAACATATGTCTTCTAAGATGGAAGCATGTTTAAATATTATTCAGACATATAAAGATAATAACAAGAAGATTATTGTATTCTCATCATTTAAGAGCTTATTGAATCTTCTTGCTAAAGAATTAGATAAGAGTAAGACATCTTATTATATGTTGACTGGTGATACTGATAAAGCAGATCGTAAAGGTTTAGTAGATGCTTATCAGAATGATGATACAACAGTCTTCTTAATTAGTTTAAAAGCAGGAGGTACTGGTTTAAACCTCACTGCAGCAGAAGGTGTTATTCACTTTGACCCTTGGTGGAATATGTCTGCACAGAACCAGGCAACAGATAGAGCATATCGTATTGGACAGAAGAATAAAGTATTTGTATATAAGTTGATTATGGCTGATTCTATTGAAGAAAAGATTCAGACATTACAGGCAGCTAAGAAGGATTTAGCTGATCGTTTTGTGGAAGGTAACAGTGGTTCTATTACGACTATGAGTGGTGAAGAAATCATGAGTTTATTTAGTGAGGATTAACATGAAGAAGATGACTATGGCCGATATTGCAAAAGTTGCAGGTGTGTCTAAAACAACTATTTCTCGTTATTTTAATGGCGGCTATGTAAAAGAAGAAACACGGCAGAAGATAGAGAAGATTGTAAAAGAATACGATTATGAACCTAATGTGCTTGCTGCAAATTTAAAAGCCAACAAGACACATACTGTGGGTATTGTATGCCCTACTCTTACTTCATATGCTTCTAGTCGTATGATGATGAATATTGATCAGTTCTTAAAGAAGCATCATTATACGACAATCATCATTAATACTAATCATGATGAGCTCGATGAAATCAAGTCCATTACTAAACTTATACAATTAAGAGTGGATGGTATTATTCTCCTTGCCACTTCTATCACAATGGCACATAGAGATATTGCCTCTAAGAGTTCTGTTCCTATTGTCTTTATGGCTCAGGCTTATGATGATGGTGTGAGTGTTATTAACAATGATTATGAAGCAGGCTATAAGATAGGTGAGTATATTTATTCTAATGGTCATAAGAATGTTGTATATGCAGGAGTAAACCGAAAAGATGTAGCTGTAGGAGTGATTCGTAGACAGGGTGTTTATGATGGATTACAGGATGTACATCCTCATTTTCTAGAAACAGACTTCTCTGCTGAAAAGACAATGGATAAACTTAATGATTATTTAAAGAATCATACATGCCCTACTGCCATTATCTGTGCAACAGATACAATTGCGATGGGATGTATGAAGGTTCTAAAAGATCACGGTTTACGTATTCCTGAGGATGTTTCAGTGACTGGATTTGGTGGTTATTGGACTTCTACTGTAATGTCCCCAGCTCTTACAACTATTAAGTTCCATTATGCTCATGCTGGTCAGATGGCTGGACAGATTATTCTTGATATGATTGAAGAAAAAGAGGTCGAACGTGCTACACTTATTGACTTCACATTTATAGAAGGAGAAAGCGTCAGAAGTATCTGACTCTTTTTTTGAAAAAAAAATGTGGTATCGGTTTCATGTTTTTGTTGACAAGTGTTTACACTTAATATATGATACAGATGTGGAATCGGTAACATACCGATAAAGGAGGAAATTTCAATGGACTACAATAAAGTCGCAAAAGAAGTCATCTCCCATGTTGGCGGACCTAAGAACATCAAAAAGGCATTTCATTGTGCTACACGTTTAAGATTGATGTTGAAGGATCCATCATTGGCAGATGAAAAAGCTTTAGAATCTGTAGATGGAGTTAAGGGAACATTCCTTGTCCAGGAACAGTTCCAGATCATCTTCGGAAGTGGTACTGTGAACCTTGTCACAGATGAAGTATTAAAAGAATTAGGTATGGACTCTCAAGATCAGGCTGATGAAGAGATTGTAGAAAAGAAGGGAAATCTAATCAGCCGTGCTGTTAAGACATTAAGTGATATCTTCGTACCTATCGTTCCAGCCATCGTTGCTGGTGGTTTATTGATGGGGATCAATAACGTATTAACTGCACAGGGATTATTCTTTGCGAATAAGAGTTTGATTGAAGCTTATCCAATGTGGAAAGACTTTGCGACAATCATTAACTTATTCTCTAATGCAGCATTCACATTCCTTCCAATTCTTGTTGGATTTAGTGCTACTAAGAAATTTGGTGGTAACCCATATCTTGGTGCTGTCATGGGTATGATCATGGTACACCCTGATTTATTAAACTGTTACAACTATGGTAAAGTAGCAACACCTTTCTGGAACCTATTTGGTTTAAAGGTTGCTGCAGTAGGTTATCAAGGAACAGTTCTTCCTATCTTATTTGTATCTTGGTTAATTGCAAAGTTAGAAACTAAGTTACATAAAATTACCCCTTCTTGGTTAGATAACTTAACGACACCATTATTATCCGTATTAATTACTGGATTTATTACATTCCTAGCTGTTGGTCCTGTATTAAGAGAAGCAGGTAATGTACTTGCAAATGGATTACAGTGGTTATATTTCTCATTAGGCCCTGTTGGTGGAGCAATCTTTGGTTTCTTATATGCACCTATCGTTATTACTGGTATGCACCAGAGCTTTATCGCAATCGAAACACAGTTGCTTGCAAGTGCAGCACATAGAACATTCATCTTCCCTATCGCAGCAATGAGTAACGTTGCTCAGGGTGCTGCAGTATTAGCTGTATTCTTCTTATCTAAAGATCCTAAACAGAAATCACTATGTAGTGCATCTGGTATTTCAGCATTACTTGGTATTACTGAACCTGCAATGTTCGGTGTTAACTTAAAACTTAAATATCCATTCATTGGTGCTATCTGTGGTTCTGCTGTTGGTTCAGCTTGGATTGCAGGCACTAAGACTCTTGCAAGTGCTGTAGGTACTGCTGGTATTCCTGGTTTCCTTTCTATTCCACCAGAAAGCTGGGGTAACTATGGTATTGGTATGGTTCTTGCAATCGTAGTGGCATTCATTGTTACTTGTATCCTGCACAAAAGAAATGTAGAAGGTAAAACTCCTGCTAAAAACGAAAACTTTGCTGCACCTATGAAAGGTACAGTCGCTTCTATTACCGAATGTCCCGATCCAACATTCGCTTCTAAAGCTACGGGTGATGGTTTCGTCGTATTCCCAGAAGATGGTAAGTTTTATGCACCAGCGAATGCTGAAGTGACTATGACTTTCCCTACTAAGCATGCATTTGGTTTAATGACAAATGATGGTACAGAAATTCTTGTACATATTGGTTTAGATACTGTTGAATTAAATGGTGAACCTTTCACTATGCACGTTAAAAAAGGTGACAAAGTAAAGAAAGGTCAGTTACTCGTTGATGTTGATTTAAAGGCTATTGAAGCAGCTGGTAAAGAAACTGCGACTGCAGTAATTATTACAAATGGCAAAGCAGTGAACTTAATTAAGAGTGGTGCTGTTGATGCTAAAACAGATGTTGTAGAAATAGCGAATCCAGTTGTAGAAGTTAAGGCTGCATAAGGAGATTCTTATGAAGGAAATGTACAAACTAAAATATCATCTAGAACCTATATCTGGATGGATGAATGATCCTAATGGTCTTGTAGAAAAAGATGGAGTATATCACATCTATTATCAGTATTCTTACGAACCTGAAGGTGGATTAAAGTATTGGAAACAATTCACCACTAAAGATTTCCTTCACTATCAGGATGAGGGGATTGCCCTCTCTCCTGATCATCCTCATGATCAGGGTGGTGCTTATTCTGGGTGCTGCTTCAATGATCATGGATTATTACGTTATTTCTATACTGGTAATGTAAAGCTGCCTGGTGATTATGATTATATCAATGCAGGTAGAGAACATAATGTGATGAAGGTTGATTCACAGGATGGGCTTGTATTAGATCATAAGGAAGTTGTGCTTTACAACAAGGATTATCCTCAAAACATGTCTTGTCATGTAAGAGATCCCTACGTTTATGAAAATGATGGTATGTATTATATGGTTCTAGGAGCAAGAACCCTTGATTCACATGGTTGTGTGATTTTATATTCATCAAAAGATTTAAAGAAATGGGATTACATGAAAACTGTTGACTACCATAAACCTTTTGGTTATATGTGGGAATGTCCGAATTATTTAAGTTTTGAAAAGAAGAAGTTCTTATTCTGTTGTCCTCAGGGACTAGAAAGCCATAACTATGATTATGAAGCTATTTATCAAAATGGATACTTTCCTCTTACAGCAGATTTAGAGAAGGATTGCGTTTTAGAGGACTTTATCGAGTTTGATCATGGGTTTGATATCTATGCCCAGCAGTTCTTCAAAGATGAAAAAGGTCGTATGATCATGGCAGGTTGGATGGGGCTTCCTGATATTGATTATACAAATCCTACCATAGAAGAAGGACGTCAACATGCCTTCACTCTCTTTAGAGAGATTACTGAGCATGAAGGTAGACTCTATCAGTTTCCTATTGAAGAATATAAGTCTTTAAGAGAAGAGAAGAAAGAAGTACATGGAACATCTCTTACAATGAATACGTCTTGCTTTGAATGTCATATAACTGACCTCCCTCAGTCATTCAAACTTCATTTAAGAGGTGTAAATATGAATTATGAAGATGGTCTTCTCACTATCGATATGAATAAAAGCGGTTCAGGTCGTGGTGTGAAACACATTAAAATTCCTGAAATGAATAATATGACTTTGTTTAGCGACACATCTTCCTTAGAGTTATTCATCAATGATGGTGCTTATGCCTTTACTACACGCATTTACAACAATTCAGATACTATTGAAATTATAAGTAATAAAAAAATTGATATGACTGCTTATCAATTAAAAGCTATTGACTAAGAACCTGCCAAATAGGCATGTTCTTTTCTTTTTAGCACTTTGCAAAAGAAAGTGCTAATTTTTAGCACTCAATTGTTGACTTTGCTAAAAGAGTGACTATAATAGTAGTTGTAATCGATAGAGAGGTTACTAAGAAATAAGAAAAACGTTGAGAGAGGCGAACAAATATGAAATATTATCCAAATTTTAGTGATGCGTTTGATGATTTATTTGATTCAGGAGTCAATACTACAAAAGCAAATACAATGTTATGTGATATTCGTGAAACTGAAAATACTTATGAAATGAATATTGCTCTTCCTGGATATAAGAAAGAAGATATTGCTTTGGAACTTAAGAATGGCTACTTAAAAGTATCAGCATCTGCTAAAAAAAAGAAACAGCAGGACGTATTGTAAGACGTGAAAGATATAGTGGTAACTGTTCTAGAAGCTTCTATGTAGGTGAAGAATTTACCGAAGAAGATATCAAAGCTAAGTTTGATAATGGTGAATTAATGATTTCAGTTCCTAAGGAAGCTCCAAAGAGAGTAGAAAAGAAATCAATTACAATCTACTAATAACACGAGACGAAGAATCCCATGTTTAAATTTGATAAAGGAGATGTTATTTATGAGATTTTTACCTGGTTTCTATGATGTGTTTGATGATATGTTTGATGATGGTTGGATGAGTCCATCAACTAATGCAATGCAGTGTGATATCAAGGAAGTAGACAACAACTATGAAATGAATATTGCTCTTCCTGGATATAAAAAAGAAGATATTTCTCTAGACTTGACTGATGGTTATTTAACAGTTTCTGCTAATACTAATCAGGATAAGGAAGAAAAAGATAAGAATGGTAAGGTTATCAGAAGTGAACGTTATACAGGCAGCTGTTCAAGAAAGTTCTATGTTGGTGAGGGTTATAAAGAAGAAGACTTCACTGCTAAGTTTGAGAATGGTGAATTAATGATCACTTTCCCTAAGACTGAACCTGAAAAGATTGAAGAAAAGAAACCTATTATGATTGAATAGTTCATAACACGAGACGAAAAATCCCATGTTTAAATTTGATAAAGGAGATGTTATTTATGAGATTTTTACCTGGTTTCTATGATGTGTTTGATGATATGTTTGATGATGGTTGGATGAGTCCATCAACTAATGCAATGCAGTGTGATATCAAGGAAGTAGACAACAACTATGAAATGAATATTGCTCTTCCTGGATATAAAAAAGAAGATATTTCTCTAGACTTGACTGATGGTTATTTAACAGTTTCTGCTAATACTAATCAGGATAAGGAAGAAAAAGATAAGAATGGTAAGGTTATCAGAAGTGAACGTTATACAGGCAGCTGTTCAAGAAAGTTCTATGTTGGTGAGGGTTATAAAGAAGAAGACTTCACTGCTAAGTTTGAGAATGGTGAATTAATGATCACTTTCCCTAAGACTGAACTTGAAAAGATTGAAGAAAAGAAACCTATTATGATTGAATAGGCATTTGAAAAGGAAGTACGAGCTTCCTTTTTTCATACTGTACGCATGTAATTATAGACCTGTTTCTTAAAACTCTCCCAGCTCATTGACCCAAACTGCCCTTCTATCATTGGTCTAGGACATTCTTTTCCTGACCAATCATGATGCATACGGAGTTGATCTACACTGAGGTTATATTGTTTTAATAATGTAGCTGCTAGTTTGGCTGCATTTTTTTCTGCCATATATAAATGGCCATCTGAATTGACACATATTTCTATCGCAATAGACGCACTATTACCTGGCATAACACCATCTCCAGCATGTCCTGCCTGCTGGTTAAGTGGTAATGATTGGTAGATACAATGATTATCCACTGTATAATGCCAGGAAGCAGAACGTACATTACCTGTATATTGAAGTTTAGCATGACTCAAAGCATCGGCTCCTTTACTTGTATTATCTGTTGTATGGATTGTAATATACAGCGGTCTCATAGCGTAATGTGTACGATGGCTACTTGCTTCAGGAATCATATAATCTTTGTAGAGTGGTATACCTGTCGTATTCTCTATAGAATTATTGACATCTATACTCACATATTGAGAAGAGACCCACCCCTTCCCTTCTATATACATATAGCGTCCTGCTTCTTTTGTGACATGATAACTTCCTGCAGGAGCAGTATTAGAAGTGGCATAGTAAGAGAATGGTGCACTATACAGCGTCTTAGAAGTACTAAATGTAATTGTATTAGAGATTGTAAGAGGATGTACACCCACATAACTCTTATGACTATATTTCTTACCATCTAGCCCTGTATAAGTCAGTCCATCAAAACTACTACATTCTATTGGTCTAGATAAGAGATGGTTACTTATTAATATATGATCACTTTTAATAATGACTTGTGTTGGTGTATAGCTAGGAAAACTAATAATAAGTAATACTACAACCAATATATTCTTCAGTATTCTCTTCTGTTTTATTGTCAGCTTTTGATGTTTCATAAGTTTATCCTTCTTCCATTGCATTGTCATTATAATACTATTACAAGATTATGAATAATTTTTTAACTTCACCAACCCATTAACATACTGTAATTTCCATTGATTCAAAAATGAAAACGCTTATTTTTTCACAAGACCTTTATAAGCCTAAAAATCGCTATTTTAAGCCCTTTTTATACTATTTTTTACATGCTGTTTTCTTGAGTTTCATTGACTTTAAAAGCATGGTGTCATATAATTTTGACAGGTGATAACCCTCACCTTGAATCAACAGTCATTTAGTAATGAAAGGAGTAAAAAAATGATTTATTCAAAAGAAGTTGAAGAAATGTATTGCGTTAAACAGGGCGGCAATCATGGTTGTGCCCCAATTCCTGAAGAAGGCAAATGGGTTTATTCTAAAGAAATCAAGGATATTTCTGCTTACACTCATGGTATCGGATGGTGTGCTCCACAGCAGGGTGCTTGTAAACTTTCTTTAAATGTTAAGGAAGGTATCATTGAAGAAGCACTTATCGAAACTATCGGATGTTCAGGTATGACTCATTCTGCAGCTATGGCAGCTGAAGCTTTAGTTGGTAGAACTTTACTTGAAGCATTAAACACTGACTTAGTTTGTGATGCTATCAATACTGCAATGAGAGAATTATTCTTACAGATCGTTTATGGACGTTCTCAGTCTGCTTTCTCAGAAGGTGGTTTAGTAGTAGGTGCTGGTCTTGAAGACTTAGGTAAAGGTTTAAGATCAATGGTAGGTACATCTTATGCTACTAAGAAGAAAGGTCCTCGTTACCTCGAATTAACTGAAGGTTACATTACTAGAGTTGCTTTAGATAATGATGACCAGATCATCGGTTACGAATTCGTAAATCTTGGAAGAATGATGGACATGATCAAAGCTGGAGAAGATGCTAATGAAGCTGTTAAGAAGGCAACAGGTTCTTATGGACGTTTTGCTGATGCTGCTAAGTACATCGATCCAAGAAAGGAATAATTAGGAGGTAGAACAATGGCTATTACATTTGAAGGTTATGAAAGAAGAATCAACCAGATCAATAAAACTTTAAACGAATATGGTATCAAAGATATCGAAGAAGCTAAGAAGATCTGTGATGATAAAGGTATTGATGTTTATAACATCGTTAAATCTACTCAGCCTATCTGCTTCGAAAATGCTTGCTGGGCTTACACTGTAGGTGCTGCAATCGCAATCAAGAAAGGTGATGTTAAGGCTGCTGATGCTGCTAAGACAATCGGTATTGGTTTACAGTCATTCTGTATTCCTGGATCAGTTGCTGATGACCGTAAAGTAGGTTTAGGTCATGGTAACTTAGGTTCAAGACTTCTTGATGAAGAAACTCAGTGTTTCGCTTTCTTAGCTGGTCATGAATCATTCGCAGCTGCTGAAGGTGCAATCAAGATCGCATTAAACGCTAACAAAGTTCGTAAGCATCCTTTAAGAGTTATCTTAAATGGTTTAGGTAAAGATGCTGCTAAGATCATCTCAAGAATCAATGGTTTCACATATGTTGAAACTCAGTTCGATTATTTCACAGGTGAGGTTAAAGAATTATCTAGAACTGCTTATTCAGATGGTGACAGAGCTAAGGTTAACTGCTATGGTGCAGATGACGTACGTGAAGGTGTAGCTATCATGCATAAGGAAGGTGTAGATGTATCAATCACTGGTAACTCTACTAACCCAACTCGTTTCCAGCATCCAGTTGCAGGTACATATAAGAAAGAATGTATCGAACAGGGTAAGAAATACTTCTCAGTTGCTTCAGGAGGAGGAACTGGTCGTACATTACATCCAGATAACATGGCTGCAGGACCAGCTTCATATGGTATGACTGATACTATGGGTCGTATGCATAGTGATGCTCAGTTCGCAGGTTCTTCATCAGTACCAGCTCACGTTGAAATGATGGGCTTAATCGGTATGGGTAACAACCCAATGGTAGGTGCTACTGTTGCAGTTGCAGTTGCTATTGAAGAAGCTAGCAAATAATCTATTACAACTTAAGAAATAAGAAAAGCCCTGATATATTCAGGGTTTTTTGTTGCTTGGTAAAACTGATTTTATCAATAATTCGTGTGAATTGCTATGAATTTCTAAGCGTATGACACACATATGACACGTATATGACACACTGAACATGACACACATATGACACAACTAAAAGCATGATAAAAAGCCACCTTTTTGAATAAAGTGGCTTACTGCTGGGGCGTTTATTTAGTTATCTTCATTATTTCCCTTCTCATTTCTTCAACTGTTCTATGGGTATATACTCTTTCCGTTATATCTCTGATAGTATGACCTACTATCAATTTTAGGATGTATTCATCCATATTGGATTCTTTACCAATAGTTATAAATGTATGTCTTGTGTCATGGGGTTTATGGCTCATGTTGAACTTAGTCATAACTTTCTTAAATCTTCCCCTATATTTATCATACGTGAGTGATGTACCCTGTTGACCTGCTTCATCATTGAATAGAGTTTTGCTTTTCATGCTGTTAGCCTTATCATAGTTCTTTAAGATAAGATCTAGAATTTTTGGATGTATGGGCACTATTCTATTCTTACCAGCGTTTGTCTTTAGTCCCCCTTTAATAGTCATTTCATCTAAATCAATATCAGATACTTTCAATATGGCTAATTCTTGAGGTCTGAACCCTGTATATATCCCAATCAATATCATATCAACAAAAGGAAATTGAACATTATCCCAAAGTGTTTTAATCTCTTCATCACTGAAAGGCTTCCTTTCTATCTTTGGTTTAGGTGTCTTAATGCCATCACATAAGGATGCATAGTCCGTTGTGACTATATCATGTTTAATAGCCCATTTATACATCAGATTGAATAGTGATTTCATTCTCATTTTGGTATTATCACCAATTTCAGCTTCTTTTATGGCCTGTTCTAGATGATATGTTCTAATATTCTTGAAAGGTATGCTATACAATGGTGAACAGTATTTAAACGCTGATTTCCATGTCCTGCAAGCTGAAGGACTAATATTTTCAAAATGTTCTATAGACCATTTATCATAGACTTCTGAAAACGTTATTGTATCCATGTGTAAGTCGTAAGGGTCATTATTATAGTTTGCTAGTGCTGTTAATGCTTCACTTCTGGTTGGGTAATATCCTAAAGTTGCAAACTTCTGTTTTATCATCAAACGCTTTTTACCATCAGATAGAACATCCATTGATAATTTAATAAATTCCGTATCGGTTTCATCTATGATACTTTTTGTAAGTCTATCATAATATTCAAAGCCAATAGTCTTCCTTACTCTCCATGGTTTTCTCCTATTCCCTGATAGTTTAGATACGTTACCATAGCCATTAGGTAGTCGCATATTAAACACATCCTTTCTAAAACGTATTACTAATTGTCAATCGAAGCGTATTATAGCGCAATCCTTTTTGTAAAGTTAAGTTACTGCAATAACTTAACTTATTTTTGTCTTTCGTGTCTACGCTGTCTTTCATGTCTTAGGTAGTTTATCTTTAATACTTTTTATTATTTGTATGTAGCATAGACTACAATGTACGAATAAATATAAAATATATATAGTAGTATATATGCGCTGTCACGAAAGACAGAAAGACACCTACAATATTGTTATACCTTTAATTTATTGTTGATTTCTCTAACAATATTGATTAATCCACGTAAAGATTTAAATTCTACCCTTACATCTGTATTTAGACTTCTTAACCAGTCGCAAATACAAGCTATATGAAAAGCCGTATCTATAGGCACTAATATAATTTTTTCATCTCTTGTCATTATGACTAATGAAGGAATCCCCCAGCAGAAATTTATACTGATATTTAAAATATCACGTATAGTAATTTTACTGATCTCTTCACTAGATACATCTACGGCTTCTTTATACTGCTTGATTGAACTACTCATATATTTTTCATTACCTTTTGATTTTATTACTTCCTTATGTTCTATATTCTCTTTTCTAAATGTCGTATTAAATAAACTAGTAATCATGATGTCATTCTCCTTTATAAAATTATTAATAAGTCTATTATGGTAGTCCATTATCTTTCATGATGTATTCATGGTATTTTCATCTCCTTTTTTTATGTTCAGTTTCTAACTTAGAAGCAGTAAACTGTTATATTTCCTTAATAAAATGACCTTTTTGTGTCATATAAGTGTCATGTGACACAAATTAAATAAAAATAGACACCTACAAAGCATACTTTCAAATGCCTTGAATGGTGTCTATTTCTCTTGGTATTTTGGTATAAGGTCTTTAATGTATTCAAAGACTTTTTCTTTACCTTCAGAATTCAAAGAAAGGAAATAAGTAAATACTTCAATATCATCTTCATCATAATGTGGTAGTTTATCCCATATCTTTACTTCTTCCTTTAAGGATTCCACATCAATATAATCATCCCAATGTATATCAGGATTAATTACTCTTGCTGATATGTTCAGCTTGTTAGCCATCAATAATAGTGTATCCATCTTTGGTTCAATCTTCCCATATTCAAATTGCTGGACTGCACCAACTGAAACACCTATTAATTCAGCTAATTGCTTTTGTGTCATTCCGTTCTTTTTTCTGATAGCTTTTATATTTTCAGCAATCGTCACACAATCACCACCTTATGTCCCATTCTAACATAGTGTGATGTGTGTTGTGAAGATATTAAAATACCATATACAGCAAAACACACAGTATAATGTGTTCTATTAGAATATTATCACACAGTATACTATGTGTCAATGTGTTACGCTTAACATTTTCACACTAATTAAAATCAACATCATTCATTCAAATTTAGATGCTTATTATAAATACTTACTATAGATTTATTAACTTTCTGCATAAAATCATCAATTTCTTCATCATTAAATTGAAGTATATCACAATTAAGTGACTTACAATAATCAAATAAATTAAGTTCATTTATTATCTTCTTTATCTCTTCTTGGTGTTCTAAATCATAATTGTTAAGCCATTCATTTATATAATCCTTACCTCCACAAAGATATTCTTCACTTGTACGAAGAACCCTACAAAGTAATCTCATGTTTGTATAGTCGGGTCTTCTCCTTCCTGATTCCCATGATTTTATAGTATCAATTGAAATATATAATTTTTCTGCTAGATCTTTTTGTGTAAATCCCCTTTCTTTTCTCTTTTTCTTGATTCTTTCTGATAGTATACTCATCTGTTATCATCTTCTTTCTATGTCAACTTGAAAAGTGTACATTGTACACTTTATGATGATACATATATCATTAATATCAACATAAATCAATAGAAAGGTTGTGAGAACATGGAAGATTTAAAATTGATTATGAGAATGAAAAGAATACCAGCATGGAAAATTGCTGATTATATCGGAGTATCTGAAATAACTATTGTCAGATGGTTAAGAAAGTACAACAAAGAACATCATGAAAAAATTATGGATGCAATCAATAACATTGAAAGTGGTGAATAGTATTGAGTTTAATAAAAGGTTACTGGCTATCAAATGGTAAAAAACCAATCTATAAAGAAGAAAAAAGAATACTATATCAAGAACCCCCAGAAGCTGATGATTATGTGGCTGTTTATAAAGAAAACAAGATTGTAAGAATTGATATTGATGACTATAGCCACAAAACAGGGGCCATAGATGAGCCAATCAGAGGGAAGCCACGAAGTGAAGCAATTCTAAGATATTTAGATGATAAGGGTTATAAATACAATGCTATAAAGACAGAACATGGTGTTCACATCATCATGTTATTACCTAAAACACTTGAAATAGAAAAGAATAAACCAAATTGGTATTGTGCTATCGGTGTTAAGTTAGAGGCTCATGTAACAAAGGTTTTTGAACCCATGAGGGTTAATGGTATAGAAAGATGCTTTATAAAGGGAAGTTTTGACAATGAAGATATTGATTGTTTACCATCTTCATTAATACCTATTCAAAAGGGCAAAAATAAAGGCTTTCTAATGAATTTTGAAGAAGGTGATAGAAATAATCATCTTTCTGAATATGCCTTTTATTTAAGCAATTTAGGACTTCCTGCGGACCATATCAAAGAAGTTATTGAAACGCTTAACAACTATATAATGGAAAATCCATTACCTAGCAGTGAAATAGATACCATTCTAAGAACAGAGACAATGGAAAAATTGAGAGAAACAGAAGAAAAAGTAAAGAATGGGGCTGTATCACCTGAAACTTTTAAAAGGTTCCTGAAGTCATTAGGAATGACAATCAAATATAATGAACTGTTGAACGTTGTAGAGTATGAGAATATCCCTGATACACCTGATTATCAGGATATTACAGACATTCAAAATGTAATGCCTATAAAACTACAATATGAGTTTAGAAAATACACAGGCAAACAGAACATTACTAAACATCAAATCACTGATCTAATTCTATTGGAAGCAGACACACATACATATAACCCTGTTAAAGAGTTCTTGAAATCCACTGAATGGGACAAGATAGACCGTTTTCCTCAAGTGTTTGATATATTGGGAGTTACCAACGAATTACAACAAACATTTATACGAAAGTGGTTTTATCAAACAGCAGGCACCCCATTCAATACTATTGATAAGCCTTTTCAGGCTGAAGGGGTATTAATACTTCAGGGTGGTGAAGGTATAGGTAAAACACGTTTTTTTCAGCAGATTGCTGTTAATCCTTTATGGTTTAGTTCATTAGATAAGGAATTAACGACAAAGAACAAAGATATATTAATACAGATATTATCTGTTTGGATCGCTGAAATCGGTGAAATAGATAGAACCTTTAGGGCTAATAAATCAGATGTGAAATCCTTTATTACAAGCAGAGATGACACCATAAGAAAGCCTTATAGGTCTGAACAAGTGAAGAAAGCACGTACTACATCTTTTTGTGGTACAACCAACAAAGATACATTCTTAAGTGATGACACAGGTTCAAGAAGATGGTGGGTTATCCCTGTTAAGAAAAGAATTATTCTTGATGATTTTATTGAAGAAGATAACTTGAAACAGTTCTGGGCACAGTGCTATTATAACTATTCTCAAAACCCTGATTGTTTTAGATTGACAGAAGATGAAAAAAGTCAATTAAAGAAGATAAATAGAGAATCCATGGAGTTATTGCCTTCTGAAGAAGAGTTAAGAAATAGATTTGATTTTGATGCACCAAAAGAAAAATGGAATTGGACAACCTCATCAGCATTAAGGAATTTACATGACTATGATGTAGAAAGATATTCAGCTGTACAGATTGGTAAAGCCTTAACATCCATAGTACAAGATGATATAGGCGTGATAAAAAGAAGAAGCAAAGGAAAAAAACCAATACTTTATTCCCCCAGCAATCATCTATACAGATAGATTCAGAAACAAAACGGACTAATTAGGGGTGTAGGGTGTAAGTAGAATACTATAAAGTATAGGAGAACAATAATTTTTATAAAAATTTTATTGTATATATATATAACTTGTTTTTACCTACACACCTACCCCCCACAATATACAAAAGAAAGGAAATAGAAAGAATATGAAAAAAAGATTAAATCATATAGGCATGTGCCTTTTCAATAATACTAATAAATATATTGGTGGTGGTATAAATGTCTAATAACGTAAAGTTCTATGATTATTCGGTGAACGTTAAATCAGCAATCAAGGAGAAGGCACTGGCATTCCTCAAGGAGATTGGCGGTGAAATCCGTTCACAGGCGAGCAGAAACAGCAGAAGAAGAAAATCACATACAGCAGATTCATTTAAATACAAGATTGACAAAGAAAACATGGCTGTTCATATCGGTTCTGACTACTGGAATGCGATATATGAGGAATTCGGTACTGGTGAGCATGCTATCAACGGAGACGGAAGAAAAGGATACTGGATATTCGTGAAGTCGAATGGCGCTCCTAGGGCTCCTAAGGGCGGAAAAACGTATACAAAGAAGGAAGCCAAAAGAATCATGGCAATCCTAAGAAGCAAGGGTATAGAAGCATACTATACCAATGGTAAGAAAGCGAACAGAGCCTTATTCAGAGCATTCACTACCACAGAACCACGCATCGAACAGGTAGCGAAGAAGTATTTCGGAGACTTAGACAAATGAGATTTAAAGAACCAACTGAAGAATCAAAAGAGATTACTATGTGCATATATCCTTTTCGTGAAGCTGATAAATATAAGCTTTCAGGCTTTTGGCTTGTCGGAGAGACTGAAGATGAAAAGAAGAACGCTATAGTTTTAATCTTCTATAATGAATACAGAAAATTAAAAGCAGACTTATATATAACACATGATGGGACTATCTGGATTAGTGATTACTACGGAGAAAATATGGAACGTGATACAATGGATGTTGTAAAAAATGGGTATTATTATGAATAAGTTTAAATATGAGATTAAAAAGTACATCGGAACAATTAGCACATCTTCAGATGAAAAGGTAGCCACAGAAGTAAATATAATTAGTTATAATGATGCTCCTGAAAAAGTAGACATTAGATCATGGAATAAAGAAACAGGAAGAATGTACAAAGGTATCGCATTAACATATTCAGAAGCTCAAACACTTAAAGAATTACTATCAAATTTAAAAGAAAATTAGATAAAACTTGAACTTTTTTATATAAATACTAACAAAAACTAGCAAAACTTGAACTTTTTTATATAAAAGTTCACTAAAGTTGACCAAAATATATATAGTTGAAGATTGTTGAATGATTGCATTCACAATCTTTTTTTTTATTAGTTTATATAAGTGCTTCATAATTGGTTAACGTATTGCAAAAGTCAATATAAAAATGTAGGTTTAGGACAATATAAGAATGTAGGTTTTC
>OFMI01000537.1_pt1 | contig 31046 bp, 39 predicted proteins | sample 1541741 | NCBI WGS metagenome assembly OFMI01 (sample SAMN04209219, study PRJEB22552) | human gut metagenome | biome: gut; material: feces | host: Homo sapiens | place: USA: Oklahoma | reverse complement strand
AAAAATATACATAATGGAATAAAAGCGTTGATTCGAAACCATATAAAAGAAATCAGTCAGTAATTTCTATGGGGGGGAGGTATTCTCTTGCTTAAGCAGTTAATATAGCGTCAAAAATAGAACGCATGATGAAAGTACATAAGGAAATGCGATGGGGAAACCTATACAGAGAGCAACCGAAAAAATAAATGTAAGATCATATTTTTCTTGTAACTTATATATAAAACCGAGTATAATTAGTTGAAAAATTCAATTTTAAACCATGTAAAACTATTTTGACAAGGGAAAAAGGGCAATGTCAAAGGCTTTTGACAGACAAAATAGCTATATGCAGATACAATAAAGGGGAAGATTCAAGATGGATATTGGATTACAAATCAAGAAATTTAGGGAACAACAAAAAATTTCTCAAGAAGAGCTGGCTCTTAAAATATTTGTTTCAAGACAAACAATTTCTAATTGGGAAACAAATAAAAGTTGTCCAGATATTAAAAGTTTAATTACTTTATCTAATATCTTCAATGTGTCTTTAGATAATTTTATAAAAGAAGATATAAAGGAGATGAAGGAGATTGTAGAAAAAGCAACAATTAAAAAGTTTAATGTGATAAGTGTAGTTTTCCTAATCGAATTAATAGTTGTAGCCGTAAGTGCCTATCCTTTATTTAGTATTAAGGGAAATATAGGAATTGTTATCTGGTTATTCTTGTTCGCAATAACGCTCTATACGGCAAGTAAAATTGAAAAATTCAAAAAGAGATATGATATTCAAACCTACAAAGAAATTTTGGCATTTATTGACGGAAAACAATTAACGCATGATGAAACACAACAAGAAATAGGAAAAAGAAATTATCAAAAAATCATATTTGCATTTATTGCAGGTGTAATCGCACTTATTATATGTTTTGTTGTAATTTTTATTTGCTCTAAAATCAAATAAGGAGCTTCCTGTATAATAAAAAATGTGGATGTTGAAAATTGAAAATACCTCAGAGTACAATAAGACTACTGACTGGCAGGTTAGTAAAAATCTTATTGAACAGAGAGGTATCTACAATGAAGTCTAACACACAGAACGCAAAAATTGAAGCTATTACAGAAAAAACTTTGGTACTCGGAATCGATGTCGGAAGTGAAACGCATTATGCCAGAGCTTTTGATTACAGAGGAGTCGAGTATTCGAAGAAACCATTCAAATTTAGTAACACGGAAGCAGGATTCGTGACATTTAAGGCATGGGTTCTGGATATCAAAGAAAAGCATGGGAAGGATAAGGTGATTCCAGGGATGGAACCAACTGGTCATTACTGGTTTAATCTTGGAAAGTTTCTTCAAGATAATGAAATGAAACCGGTTCTTGTAAATCCTCACCATGTGAAGAAATCAAAAGAACTCGACGACAATCATCCGACAAAGAATGATCGTAAGGATCCAAAAGTCATTGCAGGATTAGTTAGAGAGGGACGATACATGATCCCATACCTGCCAGACGGTGTTTATGCTGATCTTAGAACGGCATCAAACATCAGATTTCAATTACAAGCGGAGCTTACACGAATTCAAAATAGGATTAATCGTTGGTTCAATATATATTTTCCTGAATATAAGACGGTATACGGTAAGCCGGATGCCAAAAGTGGAATACTGATTCTAAAGGAAGCACCACTCCCAGAAGATATTCTGACGTTGGGTATTGATGGAGTGAACCAGATTTGGCGGGATGCAAAGTTGAGAGCAGTTGGAAAGGCGAGGGCAAAGACCCTGATCGAAGCTGCTGAGCACAGTGTCGGAAGCAAAGAAGGTGCAGTATCTGCAAGAATGGAAATCCGAATGCTTCTGGAGGACTATGAATCCAGAAATATACGTCTTCAGGAAGTGATGGGTCTGATTGAAGGATTGGTAAATCAGATTCCAATGGCTGAAAAGCTGTTGGAAATCAAAGGTGTAGGAATCAAGACAGTGTCTGGATTTCTTGCAGAGGTAGGCGACATCAGACGCTTTAATGACCCGAAAGAACTGCAGAAACTTGCAGGTTTAGCACTGGTTGAAAATAGTTCTGGAAAACACAAGGGCAAGACAACAATAAGCAGACGAGGTCGAAAGAGACTTAGATACCTGCTCTTCGAGGTTGCAATGTCGCTTGTAGCGAAGAACCCAGAATTTAGGGAACTCCATAATTACTACACAACTAGAAGGCTAAATCCATTAAAGAAGATGCAGTCACTTATGGCAATAGCAGCGAAGCTGCTTCGTGTTTTTTATGCCATACTGACAAAAGGCGTGGGCTATGATCCCAAGAAGATGGTCAATGACATCAGGAGACCGGCGGCTTATGCGCAGGCTGCGTAAGAAAAACAAGTAACTATAGTGGAGGCTGTCATCTGGGCAGCCACCGAATAAGCAGAATGTAACAGATAACGTCCACTGAACACAGTGCTGGAACAGGAAGCGAGTCAGTAATCAATAATACAAAGAATGAGCCAGTAGTCGGCAGGAATATTTTCCATGGGGCATGACCCCGTTAGGGAGCAAAGCTGACACCTTGGTTATGGGCAGGCAGTACGAAGGAAGTTAGGACCTCTGGAGACAGAGATGATCCTGGTGGATATAGGAGGTTAGCTGCCATAGAGGGAAGGGTATACACAAGGCCAGTAAAGCGAAAAACAATGACGTTTTATTTCGTATACCCATTAATCACTATTTCAGTACCCGATACACGGAAATGCTTGTAGCTGAGGCCTATTCACTGAGATATAAAAGGTTGAAAAACCTTGAATTTTCAATAAAAAACACTTGATTATATGAGGAGGAATGACTATGGTTTTGCAGAAATGCGAAGAACTGAAGGTACAAGAATTTATTCAAAAACAATTGGAAAAAGTTCCGACAGCATACTGTTTTTATTGTAAAGAAATCCCTTACGACCTTGAAGGTGTTTATACAGCATGGGCGGAAAAGTTTGTGCCGATTCAAGAATTGGAGGACCAGACAAGGAGAAATTATGTTAAACACTGAATATACGGAACGTCAAATACAGAAATTTGTCTCCAACGAGATGAAACATACGCCGGGAGCTGATGAGGATATCTTGAGGTTTATTGCAGATATTCTGTATCACTGCGGCGCAGGTAATGTGGAAACTAAATCCATCCGGATGCTGTTCCGGTCGGGGTATTGTTATTACTTTGCCGTAATGCTGCAGAATGCCTTTCCGGGCGGAACCATTTGCTGGGCCGCGCCATTTGGACATATTGTTTATCAGTATGATGATATCGCGTATGACATTGAAGGTGTGTATTCCGGAGAAGCTGATTGTTTTATCCCGGTTGACCGGTTAGGAAATGCGTTAGACGACTTTCGTCACATTCCCGGTAAAAATTATAATGCAACTGAGCAGGAATTAGCCAAAATCCAGCTTGCTTTTGAGAGAGAATAGGAGGATTACATTATGTACAATGATAGCTTTTGGGATACTGTAAGAGGGCAGCAGCTTGCTGCTATTTTATGTGAATACTTGCCGCCACTGGCAGAAACTTTAGCTGCAAACAAACTGAATAATACAGAACAGACTGTTTGCTCTGTACATATTGACGAAGCGGAACAAGTCATCCATCAAAGAATCAAAGAGGGATATCGACTTCATACGCATATCATGAATGAACAGAAACATATGGTTCTGTTTGTATTTGAAAAATAATAAAACGAAATTGACTTCTTTCTACAGGAAAAAGACCTTATGGGTCTTTTTTCTTTTTGGGAAGACTGCTATACTATTTGTGCGTCTGAATAGTAGACAAATCCTATAATTTCTGACAGACTTATAATAACAAGAACGAAGAAATTCATAGGTAAAAAGGGTGGTATAAAATGAAAAAATATAAAGTAATTCAAGGATTACAAAAAGATTCTTATAAACCGACAGCAACTATATATACTGACGCATTGATAAAACTGATTGCAAAGGAAGAACGTATCATAGAGGAATCTGTTACAACAGACAAAGCGTTAAAACAATTGTATCCTGACATGTTTTTCAAAAAACTATATATGATGGTAAAAGCCATAAACAGCGGTTACTTTGACACACAGATTTATCCACCTGAAATGTGGGAAGATTGGTTCTTTATGACCGAATCAATAAATTCCATGATAAGTCACATGACTCCGTTAGAATTCCAAAGAATTTTTCCGGTCACAAAAACCTATGACGGAAACAGATATCACATCATTGATTATTTCCATACGAAAAAAATGATTAAGAGTATAGGAGAAAATACCGTTATCGGAACAGATAATTTAATGGTTTTTTTGCAGAATTACTGTAACAGAGAGATGGGATTCTATCTGATGAATATGGAGAGTGTCCGCCATCATGTATGGAAATATAGGAATGGAAAAGATTTCATGTCTGGAATTGCTGAAGATATTTTCAGTGGTTCAGATTCATCATCTTTCAATCAGTGCAAAAAAGAGAACAGTGGAAAACATAAAGTAAGTCGAAGAAACAGAAGAATATTTAAAATCGTGAATTAGGAGCTAGAGAATGACGAAAGAAGTAAAGACCGTATATCTAAAAAAACATATCATCAAATACCTGAAAGGAACAATCCAGATTACTAATGTAAAAACGGGAATCTCATATATCCTTCAATGCTCACTGAAAGACATATGGAAATATCCTAAAAAGGAGAAAGCATTTCGAGGAGGACGGTATACTTTATATGGATGGCTTTGTTTTTATTTTGGAATCAGCAACATCAATTTCATAGATTTGAGAGAAACAATCGCAAGGATATACAATGAAGACCGGCAGAAGGGCTTGAAATTGATGCGGATATTCATGAAGGAAAATTCGTCTAATTTTCAAAAGCTACAGATTCAACAAGACAATATCGACCGAAACTGCCACGTTGCTCCAGAAATGTATAAAAAAGATATTTTAAATATGCTGACGCTGTATGGTTATAAATGCGATGATAATTTAAATATTGTGTCATATTATGACATTTCATTAGAAAAATGATGAAAAAAGGCTGAAAGGCCTTTTTTTATTTGCAAAAGATTTCAGCATTCTATGATTAGAACGAAAATATAGACGAAAGGAGAATGTTAACTTTATTCTATCGTTCAATCAAATTACGGGAGGATAACAAGATGGCTACATATGAAGCAAAAGCAAGAACAAATTATTTTACAGTAACAGATAAGGCGGCGTTTCTGGAATGGATGAAAACATATAATCCATCAGCCAAACTGATTGAACATAAAGGAGAAGTCGGCTTTATATATGACGGCTCTGCTGATATGTGTAATCGAGACCTTGGTTATAGTGAAAAAATGGCAATCGAACAGTTACAAAAACTGCTCCCTGAAAAAGAGGCGGTTATTATCAAAGAAGTAGGCTATGAGAAATTTAGCTATCTTACGGCTTATTGTCAAATTATTACAAGAGATGCTGTTGAAAGTATAGATTTAGATACTTTTGCGATGGGAAAAGCATCGGAAATGCTCAATACTGCATTTGGTACAAGGATGGACTATTAGAATAATGTGTTGAGAAAGTCCCGGTTATACCGGGGCTTTTTGTTTCCCACTCTATTTTTCATTCTAACAATAGAATCAATATCCAGAAGAAGGGAGAGGCAAAAGTGTACTGGGATTCTAATCAATTTTTAGGAGGATAAAATAACTATGAGTGTTATAAGAGACTACAAATTACTGATTTCAGATGAAAAAGGCTTACTTGATTTTGTTAATTCAATAAGTCAGTCAAAGGAAAACTGGGAAAAGCCGGAATATGCATTTGCTGCATTTATGAATTTTGACTTTGCACTGATTAACGCAAACGGCGATTTGGTTTTTTTGGAATCAGATGTCCAGGTTTTCGAAAGTTATGAGGAAGAAAAATGGAAGCAGGTTGCACCGTATCTTTCCGGCTATGTTGAACTGGAAGATAAAGATAAAGTATGGCGCGTCGTGTTTTCAGATGGAGAGATGGATAATATCATGCCCAAATTGATATGGCCTGCTATGGAGACATATCATATCAGAAAAAATCTTTCCGAAAATCATATCTGGTGTTGTGATGAATTGCTCTTGTCAGAAGACCATGTTGAAGCAACATATGGGTGTTGGTTTGATGTGGATTCATATTTTGGTACGAATACAAGGGATGATGATTCTACATGGATTAATTTCTACACATCATGGTACATAGACGGGACACTGAAAGCATATTATTATGTGGATTCTGATGAGGGTTCTGAAAAATATGAATGGAAATTGACTTCATTTGAAACAAAGATGCTGACAGAGAAGATGGAAAGCTACGCCCAGAAATTATATAAAAAATCACTAAATGAATTGTTACAGGAATCAGAATAAGGAGGATACCTATGAAAATAAATAAAATCAGTTTAGATTCTACAATTACTCAAGAAGAAATGTATGCATATGGCTATACTTGGCCAGGGATGATACCTTTACGGGAAAAGAAAGCCATTGAATTGTTTCCAAAATACACCATTTACAAACTGCATGAAGATGGGAGCGAAGCCGAGGTTGAAAATATGAACGACCTGTTGAATTTTGCGCAGGAAGACGGTTTATTCGGCGTTGAGGTAGAGCAGTACCAGCAGGAACATACATTGAATACCATGGAAGGGTGCAACAGTCTGTATCAATGGCTGCAGGGAAAAGAGGACGATAATTTCTTATTTAAAAACCAGCCTAATCTGACAGCAGATGAAGCCTTTGCAGTCATCTACTATCTTCAGGAAAGATTTCATGTCATTCCCGATACCATTGAAAAATGCTCCTGTTGTAATGAATTGTATAATTCTGAAGATGCTGAAGTTCAAGAAAAAATCGAAGATGAGAGAGAAAGAGCTTGTTGTAGAAATTGCTGCTGTGAAGAGGAGGAGATTCGGAATATCGAAGTGTTCTATCGGAGAGATGACAAGGTATTGATTTCAAAGAAGGAACTGATACAGTTGATAGAAGATGACAAAACCGATGAGATTATCAGTAGATTCAAACCTGGATATATACCGGGATGTATTTTGGAAGAACTGGCTGAAAAATTACAACTTCCGTATTTTCAAGAATGCGGTGCAGATGATATTGACATTGATTAGATTCCAGTCAGAAAAAGGACTCGCTCTGCGGGTCTTTTTCTATGTACGCAGATATTGCATATCTGATTTTTCACTCTATTAAAAAGAATGAATGGAGGTACTTTAACATGAGAATGAGACAATGGATAACCGGGATATTTGCCGGTATTATCTTCACAGGATGTGGACAATTAAACACGAATATGAAGGAGTTTAGTATGCCTGAAACAACAGAGACCAAAATTGAAGAAGAAGCAAAAAATAGTATCGAACGGATGGCGGCTGAAAAGCATGTTAAACCAGAGCTTTCTGATGAATTTATATCACAGTATCTGGACATGAACTCCTTTGAGGAGTTAAAACAGCGCACAAAAGAGGGAATTCACGCTACACAAGATATGGCTGGAATGACAGAACAGGAATTTCAGCTATGGAAAGATATTATAGATACAGAAATGCTGAATCAATATACAACAGATGATTTGGAAAGGAAAAAATCTGAATTGAAGAATATCCTCGAATCAATGGCAAAAGCAAAAAATATGGAACTGGAAGAAATGATGAAGGAGTCTTATCATATGAATCAAGACGAATTGGATGATTTCCTTGAAAAACAAGCGGCTAAATTTTTTGCACCGGATGAAAAAGAGAATATGGATTCAGATACAAAAAGCAACGAGGCCAGTAAAAATGAATAGAAAGATTAAAAAATATGGATTATGTGTTGTTTCATTTCTTTTTTTGACCGCATGTCAGAAAACAGCAGAGCCATTGGAGACTCCATCAGGGAAACTAAAACCCATACAGACAATAACAGAGTCTGGTGATATTGAAAGAGATTTGGATGCAAAAGTCGACATCAAAGAAAAAACAACTTCAATGGAGTATGATATTCTTTGCAAGAAAGATGGAAACGTAGATGACGTCTTTGTAGAAAAAGTTAATCAGGAGCTAAATAAGCTGCCACAGAATATCAAAACTGCCTTTTTAAAAGATGGCTGGGATATCTATGTGACTGATATGGATATCGACCTTACATATTACGATGGGAAATATGGAGGCGTTATGGGAAGCACTAATTATCAAGAAGGACGTATTCTGATAGAAGACCGGGAAGAGGCAGTTACGCAAGCACCACTGCATGAAATTGGTCATTGGCTGGATTTTCATCATGGATATATTACAGACACAACCCCTTTTTTAAATGTATTCGCATCGGATTACGGCAGCTTTGTAAATGCCTATGACATCAACACTATCTATGATAGAAAAGAATTGTTTGCAGAAGGGTTTTGGCAATATATCATCAATCCACAGAAGTTAGAAATGACCGCTCCGAACCTATATTGGTTTTTGAAAGATATAGTGTCTGAGACCTGAGATAGTTTGTCCTAAAAATTGAAAAATTACCGTTTCACTGTCATAATAAGATTCAGATAAAAGGAAATGTTTTGTAAAAGGAGCAATATTATGGCAAAGAAAAACTATTATGCGGTACGACAGGGAAGAAAACCGGGGATATATCGTACCTGGGAGGAGTGTAAAGCACAGGTAGATGGTTATAAAAATGCAGAATATAAAGGTTTTGCTACCATGGAAGAAGCGAATGGGTTTATGAACACCGGCCGTCAAATGATGACAGGCAGCAATAAAACGGAGCAAGTTCAACCAGACCGGGACATGTTAAAACCGGAGGCTCCGGAGTTTATCGCCTATGTGGATGGAAGCTATTATAGAAATTCCTTTTCTTATGGATGCATCGTCTTTGACGGAGAAAATGTAAAGGAGTTCAAGCAGGCGTTTCATAATCATAAGGATGCGGAAATGCACAATGTGGCCGGAGAACTACATGGCGCAATGAAGGCAATCGATTATGCGTTAAAACATCTTGCAAAATCCATTGACATCTATTATGATTATAAAGGAATCGAATGTTGGGCGAACGGAGAATGGAAAACAAATAAGGCGGCAACTAAAGCCTACAAGCAATATGTTGAAAAAGCAAGAAAGAACATTGAAGTCCGGTTTCATAAAGTAAAAGGGCATAGCGGCGATACATGGAATGAAAGGGCAGACAGACTTGCAAAAGATGCATTGGGATTATGATGCATTTTGTTAGGAAGTGTTATTTTATAGCTTATGTTAAATAACTGGCTAAGTAGTAGTAAGTATGAAAATTAGAAGCTGACGGTGGTAAATACAAATGTATGAGACCCAGAATTTTAATGAAATAAATGAAAAGAAGAGACATTTAAAATATGTAGATATCGCAACGAGAGCGACCGTAATGGAACTTATGGACAAATCAGAAACTGTTGATAGAATAATGGATATTGAAAGCGCAGATGGAAAGTTTAATCTTAGGTTAGATGATTGGCTGAAAGCTGATGATTTCAACTTTGCTCATGACTTTTTGGGAATAAGAGATTCTATCAATCGCAAAAATGGATTTCCTGCAAAAGATTTCGGTTTTTTTGTTCCGAGGTTTGCAGGACAGAAGTTAAAGTGAGAATATTATGGCGGATGAGAGACGTTCTTTAAACATAAAAACAAACTACGAATATAATCGTTATACCAGTTGACCGAAAATTGCACAAAGAGATGAAGATTCTACAATGTTTGAAGTTATCAACAAATATAGGATTGGACATAAGTAAGAAGTCTTATGCGGAGCAGAAATGCTCCGCTTTTATTTTGGTTATTTTTCATCATCCTATAAATAAGAACCAATAAAGGATGAACGGAGGCGAAACAGATAATGGGATTAGAATCCATTCAGCCTCCAACTGTTAAAAAGGAGGATGAAAATGAAAATTATCAAACGAAATGGAACTGAAGTACCTTATGACATTATGAAAATTATCAATGCCATTCAGAAAGCAAATCAGACCGTACCTAAAAAAAAGAGACTTTATTCGTTTCAGATTCAGGAAATCGCAGAGCATGTGAAAGAAACATGTGAAAAATCAACACATACAGTTACTGTAGAAGAAGTGCAGGATATGGTAGAAAATCAGCTGATGCAGCAAGGAGAATTTGATATTGCCAGAAATTATATCACTTACCGGTATACCCAGATGTTGAAACGTACAAGCAACACAACGGACGATAAGATTCTTTCACTGATTGAATGCAATAACGAAGAAGTAAAACAAGAGAATTCCAATAAGAACCCAGTTGTTGTCAGTGTACAGCGTGATTATATGGCTGGTGAGGTGAGTAAAGATTTAACCATGCGACTGCTACTTCCACAAAATGTCGTGAAAGCACACCAAGAAGGATTGATTCACTTTCATGATTCAGATTACTACAGTCAGAAAATGCATAACTGTTCTTTAGTGAATTTGGATGATATGCTGCAGAACGGCACAGTCATCAGCGAAACCATGATTGAAAAGCCACACCGCTTTTCCACGGCATGCAACATTGCAACCCAGATTATTGCACAGGTAGCAAGTTCCCAGTATGGAGGCCAGAGTATCACCCTGACCCACCTTGCTCCATTTGTAAATGAATCTAGGATAAAAATCCGTCAGGACCTGCTCTCAGAGCTTGCACAGACAGGCGTAACAATTTCCGATGAACAGATTTCCCGCATGGTTGAAATGCGGTTAAGAAAGGAGATTAAGGCAGGAGTCCAAACGATACAGTATCAGGTAGTCACTTTAATGACTACGAATGGGCAGGCTCCGTTCATTACCATATTTATGTATCTCGGAGAAGCGAGGAATGCACAGGAAAAGGCTGACCTGGCGATGATTATTGAAGAGACATTGAATCAGCGGATTCAGGGCGTAAAGAACGAAAAAGGCATCTGGATAACTCCGGCATTTCCAAAACTTATCTATGTTCTGGAAGAGGATAATATCACTAAGGATGCAGCATACTGGTACTTAACAGAACTGGCTGCAAAATGTACTGCAAAACGAATGGTTCCGGACTATATTTCGGAAAAGATGATGCTGGAATATAAAGTGGATAAGAATGGGAATGGTCAGTGTTATCCTTGTATGGGCTGCCGTTCCTTCCTGACACCGTATGTGGATGAAAATGGAAAACCAAAGTATTACGGACGTTTCAATCAGGGCGTTGTGACCATCAATCTTGTAGATGTTGCATTGTCCAGCGGAGGAGATGCGGAGCAGTTCTGGAAAATCTTTGATGAACGTCTGGAACTCTGTTATACGGCTTTGATGTGTCGCCATAACCGGTTAAAAGGAACCTTGTCTGATGCATCTCCGATTCATTGGCAGTATGGAGCGTTGGCGCGACTGAAGAAAGGAGAACCCATCGACAAGCTGCTGTATGATGGATACTCCACTATCAGCCTTGGTTATGCAGGACTCTATGAATGCGTAAAATACATGACTGGAGCATCTCATACAGATGAATCTGCTACGCCGTTTGCGTTGTCTGTTATGCAACATATGAATGATAAGTGTGCGGAATGGAAAGAAAAACACCGGATTGACTTCAGTTTATATGGAACTCCGTTGGAATCTACAACTTATAAATTTGCGAAATGTCTGCAGAATCGTTTTGGAATCATAGACGGCATTACGGACAGAAACTATATAACAAACAGTTATCATGTTCCGGTGTTTGAAGAGATTGATGCCTTTACAAAACTGGGATTTGAAAGCAAATTCCAGAGATTATCTCCGGGAGGCGCTATTAGTTATGTGGAAGTGCCGAACATGCAGAACAACATTCCGGCGGTATTGGCAGTCATTCAGTATATTTATAACAACATCATGTATGCAGAATTGAATACAAAAAGCGATTACTGCCATGAATGCGGATTTACCGGTGAAATTCAGATTGTAGAAGATGATGGGAAACTGGTTTGGGAATGTCCGCAATGCGGAAACCGGAACCAGGATAAAATGAATGTAGCAAGGCGCACCTGCGGATACATCGGAACCCAGTTCTGGAATCAGGGGCGCACGCAGGAAATTAGAGACAGAGTGCTGCATCTGTAACGTATTGCTGTGATTTCCAACCTATAATTTCCGAAATTTGATTCAAAATTTTTAAAGAAAAGTAGTAATCCCATTATTTACAGAGACTCGGTATATACTGGGTCTCTTTTATTTCCTAAAAAATTTCTCATTCTAAAAATAGAACAAAAATAATGAAGAAAGGAGTCTATAATTGAAATCTAATTGTTCAAAACAGATTTATAGGAGGATAACATTATGTATATGAAATTTAATGAATTGCAAGTAAACGAAAAATCATCAACAGTAGCGCTTTTGACAATGATTGAAGAAAAAGAAACAAAAGCAGGCTCTCCATATTGCCGTTTACACTTGAGCGATGGAGAAACACAGATTGAAGCAAACCTGTGGAACAACACAAAAGGGGATGTCAAAGTACCTGAAAAAACATTGGTAACTGTGCAGCTTTATCCTAAGATTTACAAGGATTGTCTGAGTTATGAGGTGTATCAGTACGGGCCGGCTCCGGAGGACTGCAGGATTGAGGATTTTGTTGTAAAAGCTCCGTATGCCTCAGCAGATATGTTTGACAAGATTCTTTTTATTCTGCGAAAACAGGTGCCGAAACTAGACCCACTGCAGCCGGACCTCGTTGATTTAGTCACGGATATTTATAACGAAAACCATGACAAACTGCTGTATTGGTCAGCAGCGAAGAGTGTACATCATAATTGTTTTGGCGGACTTTTGTATCATACCTATCGGATGCTGCAGTCCGGAATGATGTTGAGCCGTGTATATCAGGTTGATAATGAACTCTTGTATGCCGGGATAGCCCTGCATGATATCGGAAAACTTTTGGAGCTTGAAACGGATAACTTGGGAATTGCAGATTACTCTGTAGAAGGAACCTTGTTTGGTCACGCCCTGCTCGGCATTGAGATGATACAGAAAAAAGTTGCTGAAAAAGAAGTATCAGTCACTTATGATGCATCAGCAAAGGTTTATAATAAAGAGAAAATAAACCTTTTGAAGCATATGCTTTGCTCCCATCATGGAAATCTCGAATGGGGCGCGATTACAGTGCCAGCTATACCGGAAGCAATGCTTTTGCATGAGATTGACATGATTGACTCCAGAATGTATCAGTTTGAATCAGAACTGAAAAAACTGGAGGAAGGTGAGATGTCCGATAAAGTGTTTGGGCTTGGCGCATGCGTATACAAACCGCAGTGCGAGGTTCATAACGAGGCGGATTAAGAATGGGGAGGATTATATCTATGAGAATGAATATTACGATAGAATTCGATGCGCCTTTGTTGAAAACAATTCCGTCAATAGGAGGCTTTGAATTTCTTACCGAAACCGGAGAACAGGTTGCATTTGACTATTTAGAAAGCTGTGGCGGAACTGAACTGCGTAATCCAAAGATTGTTCATTGGGAATTGAGAGATGAAGATACGATTACATTTCCGAAAATGGCTAATATGATAACTTATCTTTCAAACATTTCGGAAGTCACGGAATGCTATCTGGATTATGAAGGATTTGAACCGGGAGAACCTATTCCAAATCCAGTCCGCATCATTGACTGGTCTATGGAAATATTTACGAAAATCCCTATTAAAGAAATCCGGACAGATTTGATTCTGATAATGAAAACGACTTCAGATAAAAATGGCAGTCTTTATCAGTGTATTTTCACTCAGAAATTGTTGGAAACATTCCATTTTAACTAGAAGGAGTTAAATCAATATGGTAGATAAAATTGGAAGAACATCAAATCCCGGTGATGAAGTCATCTTTATTGCAAATGCAACAACAAAACCGGAAATTGAATTTGGCATTGTGAAAAGGATTCATTTGAATGCCAGGAATGCAGCGTACAATGTGAAGACAGAATCTGTGCACATGTTTATTTAATTCGTGTTCTGTCAGCAAAAAGTGCCATATGGAAACTTTATTTTGACAAATAAGAGGGAGCTTTACTATGAAAACAAGTAAAGTTCAGGCAATTAAGATTGCTATAAGCGGCGACCGTAAATAGCTTATTATTGCTGCGATAAGAATATCAAACTCCATAAACCGGAGTTATACCGAGAACTGGAGAAAGTTCTGGATATCGAACTAAGGGATGGATATTTGCTGCAGATTAAAGAGGAATAATTAAAGGAGGATAACATGCTATATAAATATTACTTAGTCAAGAAGTCATTCAAATTACCAGCAACTTTGTATCAGCCGATAGATGATATGTGTCCTGGTCTTGGAGAGTTTCCAATAAACGAGTCTGTATCCTATAAAAAAGAAGATTTGATTGCAACTACAGAAGATGATATTCCGGTAATTCAGGATACAAGCGCTTGCGTTTCTATGCATGGCGGAAGGTACATTTTTCATCACTCCTTGCCTAAAGATAAGGTAGTTCTTATTCCAAATGTAAGGGAAGCAGCTACCTATCACGAACTAAAAAGTATGCAAGACGATGTAAAAGACGATATCAAATATTATCAAAAAACGGTGAATAACACGGAATACTATATGGAAAAACATGCTGAAAGTATGGACGACATTTTGTGGGGAGCAAAGAGAATTTTATCAAGCCTTGCAATATTAACAAAGTTACAATATGAGAGCGACAGACTGAATTTCGACCTGAAAAAGTGCAGGCAATCCATGATGCAATCGTAAAGGAGGATATCATGAGTAAAATATTATACACTTCAGACTGGCATCTCTTTCATAATAACATCTTAAATCTGGCAGACAGACCGTTTTCGGATATTGAAGAAATGCATAAGAAATTGATTGAAAACTATACAAGAAAAGTAAGTTCAAAAGATGAAGTCTGGTTCATCGGAGACATGGGAATGTACCATGCGGAGGAAATTGCGAAAATAATACGCAATCTGCCAGGCCGCAAATATCTGATTAAAGGAAACCACGATATACGCAATCTGGAATGTAAAAATCTCAGGATGTGTTTTGCAAAAATTGTAAATTATGCAGAGATAGTCGATAAAGGACGTCATGTTATTTTATCCCATTATCCGTTTGAAGAATGGAATGGTTTTTACAGAGGCTGGTATCACGTACATGGTCATGTACATAATAAGGCATATCTTTTAAATCAGATTTCCAATCGTTTTAATGCATCCGTTGATGACTGCGGTTTCGCCCCTTGTACACTGGATGCGTTTATTCAGAAACAGGAGGCGGGAGCATGAGAGAGTATGATACAAAATTAGGTGCAATAGCCAAAAAACGTTCTTATCATAAGAAAAAGTGGAAACAGATTCGTAGAGCAATATATATCATATTTATGTTTTGTGTTTTTTTCGCTCTGAGAAATGGCATGTCTCATGCAACAGCGGGGGAAATTAATACAGAATATCCGGTCACGATAGAATGCGTAGTGGATGGCGATACCTTCGTGGTAAAGCAGAATCATAAAAAATACAAGGTTCGCTTAATCGGCGTAAACACGCCGGAAAGCGTTGCGCCGGATGAATCCAGAAATACAGAAACAGGCATTGCTGCTTCAGATTATTCTAAAAAGCATTTGCCAAAAGGCTCGCAAGTATATCTTGAATTTGATAAGGAAACAAAAGATAAATACGGAAGGCTGTTGGCATATGTATGGCTGACTGATAACTGCAGTTATGATAATTACCAAGATTTCTGCACGTATAATTACGGGGCCGTCTTGATGCAGAATACATATTGTGATGCAGTATATTATGAACCGAATGGAAAATATAGAGAATGGTATGAACAATTGGAATTACAGTATCAATAAGAGCAAGAAGAGAATCGGGAATCCGGTTCTTTTCTTTTTTATTCTCTTATAAATTTAACACTCTATCAATAGGAAATCATAATGGATTTCCGTGAAAAATAAAACCGATTAAGTTTTCAATGCGTCCTATTAAATAAATAAAGACAGCAAAGCGTCTGAAAATTTGAAAGTATCAAGTTAAAAATGTAGGCTACTAATAAGACAGAGAAAGGAGAAATACATATGGCATATCAAACCGTATTTGAGGAAGAAGAGTTAGAAAAAGTCAGCGCATGTTGTGAAAAGTATGGATATAAAGCATTTCTCCGTTTCGGAGAAATCCATATCTGGACCACATATGAATCATGGTATTTTATGCCTCAAGATAATGGCTGTATCAAACTGATGCATGGGAATTACCCCGGACTTTCCAGTGACCGATACCATAAACAATTTACGAGATTTAATATGAGTTATGAAGATTTGGTTCAATACATCCACGAGCATGAATGCTCAAAATATATCAAGCGTCAACGTGAATTTACATTTACAAAATATGGAATGCCGAAAAAAGCAATCGGATAGGAGGAATTTATGAAACAGAATATTCTAATTAATAAAATCATATTTTCACCAAATTTAAAACCGGGACAGGTAATGCAGATTGAAACTGAAGATGAAAAAGCCACAGGTCTTCTATATGAAAATAAAGAGGATTATATCACTGTTATCGTTATAAAAGAAAACTATGATGAATATGGAACGATTACATATGTTGTGGAAAACATGAAAATCAATGCAAGAGAAGTGGAAGACAATTCTGTCCTTGTGCAGCAAATTAATCCGGAACTGAAACTTGCTAAACTATATAATATGTTCAAAGAAGTATCCACGCTGCTTTCTGATGAAGAAACAATGAATGCCGAGGCAAATGGAAGCGGCAACAGGGAAGATATCGAAACGAGGCATAAAGCAAGATTGAGTGATTTCTTAAAAATCATCAAGGAGTAATACGGGAGGAGTGTAATAGTGGACAGTTTACTTTTAATCATCAATATTACAGCAGCAGGGATTGTCCTGTTTATGATACTGGGAACATGGAAATTCTACAAGAAAATGGGAGAACCAGGATGGAAAGGATTGATTCCTGTCTATAATCTATATCTTCTGTATCAAAAAACATGGAAAAAAAGGCTGTTTATTATATACCTGTGCTTATTTGTGACGAGCAGCTTTTTAACTGTTCATACCAAAGAGAACATGATAGTCCTGATAGCCTATGCGATGGTTTCTTCTGTTATAGTTTTAATGGATTGTATATTGAAATACAAAATAGCAAAATGCTTTGGATATGGAGTACTGTTTACGATTGGCTTAATCATTGCTCCATTCCTATTTTATCCTGTTTTGGGGTATGGAAAACGAGAATTCTATGTTTAGGAAAACGGAAGGGTACATTTGAACCCTTCTTTTTATTTGCAGATTTATTTTTCATTCTACAAGTAGAACAAAAATAAAGAAGAAAGGAGCATTAATCGTATACTCAATTTGTTCAATAAGAAAAAAGGAGGATAACAATTTGTTTTATCAAACGTGGTTACAAAAAAATCCTGAGTTAAAAAGTGTACAAGATGTCGTTAAACACAATACCGGCATTAAAATACAGGAATTTTTAAATCCGAAACGGAATCCGTTTTTATTAAACCTGACTGAAGCGGTTGCCTTTGTAAAATCCGAAATTGAACAGGGCAGTACGGTATCCATAGTCGGAGATTATGATGTGGATGGAGTCTGTGCTACTACAATTATGTACCTTGGAATTATGAAATACTCCGGGGTAGAGCCTCATGTCCGAATTCCGAGACGTTTTTCTGAAGGATACGGAATATCCACTAAAATTATCAATGAGATTGAAAGTGGTCTTGTTATTACGGTGGATAATGGAATTGCCGCTCTTGAGCAGATTCGTGTCGCAAAAGAGAAGGGATTAAAGGTACTGGTAACTGACCATCATCTTCCGATTACGGATGAAGATACAGAAAAAACAATCCTTCCTGATGCAGATATCATTGTTGACCCTCACGCAGTGCCAGGTTCTGAATTTTGTGATTATTGCGGTGCGGCAATCGCTTACCGTTTTATTGAGGAACTAATACCAAATGAAACGGAACTTCTGGAGCATTGTAAAGCATTTGCCGGTCTTGCTACAGTTGCTGATGTCATGCCTCTTATCGGGGATAACCGAAATTTTGTAATTGACAGTTTGGACTTGGTAAGGAATCGGAAAGTAACGCTTGGGTTGAATACCCTTTTAAATGAGCTGAATTTAAGCTATGTAACAGAGGGGGATTATGGCTTTAAACTGGGACCAGTTATTAACGCTGCTGGAAGATTATATGATGACGGACCTATGCATGTGTTCGAACTGTTAAAGACACATCTCGAAGCAGAGTCTCCTGATTATACCAAAACATTATTTTGGTGTCAGGAACAGAGCAAGAAACTGAAAAAGTGGAACAAGGAACGTCAAGACCTGACCTATGAATCTATGATTCGCGCTGAGAAGATTCTGGAAGAAAATGGGTTAAAATCAAAGATTCCGATTGTATTATATGACCCGGAATGTTCAGAAGGAATCATCGGCATTGTTGCAGGACAGCTTGCGGAAAAATACAGAACACCTGCTTTGGTTTTTACAGATTCACGTGCGAAAGGCGTTATCAAGGGTTCAGGAAGAAACTATGGTAATGTTCATTTGAAGAAACTGCTTGATAAAGCAAAAGACATTTTTGTTGGTTACGGCGGGCATGCAGGTGCTGCAGGAATGTCAGTTGAATTATCAAGGCTTGGAGAATTAGCTAAACGTCTTCAAAAAGAATTGCAAGGCGTAGATTTTGGAGTAGACCCTGAAACATTCCGTTACGATTTAAGAATCACACCTAAAGAAGCTACTTTCTGTATTCAGGAATTAAAAAAGTATGCACCATTTGGCGAGGGAAATCCACCGATTACATTTCGCGTAGATGGATTCGATTTATCTCCCCGAGCAGGAAAATTTTGTAAATATATGGGAAATCGAGAACAACATATCAAATTTTACGGAGACGGCATCTCAGCAGTTGCTTTTGATATGAGGGATGAATATGAAAAAGCGGAACAACCTAAAAGAATGAACTTTGTAGGGACATTAAGTCAGAATTTCTTTAATGGCACATTCTATGACCAAATCGAAGTTGTGGATTTTGAGCCTATAGTATCAAAAAAGACAGATACGTTTACGTCATTGGAAAGTTTGTTGATGTTTACATGAGGAGGATAACGACAAATGAGCAAGAATTATAATGAAGTAACAAGTCAGATTGCTGCTTATCAGACAAAAGACCATACCTTGTCGTTTTATGCGGAATTAGAACCGGCATCTGCCGCAAAATTCGCTGAATTGATAGGCGGGAAAATCAAAATGTACATTTATGATTTTTCAAAAGGAAAGGGAGACAATGCTGTAAGCGGGTACTACAATCTGGAATTAAAGGATATTTATTACTTATATCAATGTGCAAAATTTTTTAATATGCCGCCATACCGATTAAGTAAAATTCACGGCGCTTATCCCATACAGGAAGGACAGGATAAGGGCCTCGCTAAAGCATTTCATTTAACCATTCAACGGAATTCAGTTGATAATAATGGGCAGCCAAAACGTTCTCCTTGGAATATTACAATCTCCAATGGAGTCGCTGTGCCGAAAAAGGGCCGAACGGAAGGAACTTACTATGAACAAAGTGGAACATTTCAGGAAAGGAGCTGTGTATATTTTAATATGTCAGATGTTGATTTTCTGGAATGTATGACGAATATCTACAACTATATCAATAATTACAGATTTATCGTGGCACAAAAACTGATACCAGAAGGGCTGCGTGCAATAGATGAGAATAATAAACGCAACTCCTATCAGCAGGAACAACCAAACGGAAGTCAAGGCCAGCAGATGCAGCCGGCGGAAATAGCATATTCGAATCAAAAGTCTTCGAATACTATGCCACAATCCAACGTAAACGACGTACAGTTGCATTTGACTAAGCTCTTAATCCAGTCCGATTTTCAAGCGCTGGGAGGTGGTCAGGCTGTAGCACAATGCATTGCAAACGGAAAAACTTTCACTATCTTTTTTGACATGGTGACGGATGAACTGATTGAGGCACAGAAAAGACAAACTCCGGTTACTGTTTATCTTTACATGGATATGCAGAATAATTTCCGGTGCTGCGGAACCGCAGCCTAAACTTAAATGAAAAGCCCCTATGGGGCTTTTCCTATGTCCAGAATCTCTTTAAAACATGATTATTTTCCATTCTATAAATGACTGTTAATTTTATTGTAGGAGGTTTTTAATGCAAATTGATTATCATAAAGAATTGAACGAACAGCAATACGATGCTGTGTCTACGACAGAAGGTCCTGTTTTGATTATTGCTGGAGCTGGAAGTGGAAAAACAAGAGTGCTTACTTACCGGGTAGCCTATCTGATTGAACATGGCGTGTTTCCGGACGGAATTCTTCTTCTTACTTTTACAAATAAAGCAGCAAACGAAATGAAAGCAAGAGCAATGCAGATGTTGGATGAAAGATGCCAGAAGATTACTGCCTGTACTTATCATTCATTCTGTGCGAAAATCATGAGAAAATATGCATCGGTTATTGGATTTGACAATAACTATACAATTCTTGACAGTTCTGATGCAGCAGATGTAATAACCATGATGAAGACGGAACTGCAATATACAAAGATGCGTGGATTTCCAAATTCAAAAACAGTAGTTTCAATCATCAGCAGCTCTGTCAATTTGAACCAACCGATTGCAACAATCATAAAAGATAAATACAGTAAATATATCAATTTCATTGACCATGTTATTGCTTTAAAGAAAGCTGCAGATAGTTATAAGCAGAAAAACAGTATGATGGATTATGATGATATACTGGTAAATTTCCTGCGTCTTATAAAAACAAATCCTTCGATTTGTGATAGGATATCAGTTTGCTATTCACATATCATGGTTGATGAGTATCAGGATTCCAATTATTTACAGGAGCAGATTGTACTTGAACTCAGAAAAAAGAACCGAAATCTATGCGTTGTAGGAGATGATGCACAATCCATATATGGATTTCGTGGAAGTAATGTAAATCATATTTTAAAATTTCCGCAAAAAATGGAAGGATGTAAAACAGTTTATTTAACAATGAATTACCGAAGCAATCAGGAAATTATGAATCTTTCCAATGATGTAATGAAAAAGAATGCAACAGAGGGATATCCTAAAATTATGCAGGCAACACATTTTAAGAATGATAAACCTAAATTAATCCATATACCGGATGTAAATAAAGAAGCTGATTACATACTAAATGATATCATAGCGAAACATTCTGCAGGTATCCCATATAATGAAATTTGTGTACTGTTTCGAAGCTCATATGAATCTTATCAATTAGAAGAACGGTTAAACAGTTATAAAATACCATATGACAAATACGGTGGGCTTAAATTCTTCGACAAATCACATATAAAGGATATTCTGGCATATATCCGATGTCTTACAAATGTGAAGGATGAGATTGCATGGTTTCGGATTTTAAAACTCCATCCGGGAATTGGAAAAACCTATTCACGAAATCTTGCGAACGCAATCATAAGTTCAGACAGAGGGATGCAGGTACTATTGAAAAATCAGTACAGCAGCCGTAGCTTTCAGAAGGACCTGTCAAATCTATATGAATTGATAGTCAGTCTTTTTAATATGAATATGAAAGAATTAATGGATAGACTGACAGAGTTTTATATGGAATTAAGGAAAAATACAATAGAAGAAATGAACACATCTGATGAAAATAGAGACACTTTACTTGCTGAATTAATTGATATAGCCGGAGACCTAGCTGTATTCAATGACATTGCTTGCAGGTATGATAATCCAGTTTCTTTTTTGGAAGATATGTCATTAAATAATAATCCAGAATCTGAAGAAATAGTAGAGGATGCAGTCGTACTTTCTACCATTCATTCTGCGAAAGGATTGGAATTCAATACAGTCTATGTTATGAATTGTGTAGATTCTGTATTTCCGTCTACAACAGAGTTTGAACGAGGAAGTCAAGAAGATAATGAGGAGCTACGATGCTTTTATGTCGCTATTACCAGAGCAAAGGAAAATTTGATAATTATGATACCGGAAATAGTAACTAAATATGCGGATATTATACCTGGCATCATATCTCATTATCTAACAGAATCTTTAAATTTTTTATCATAATATATAAAAGGAATATCTTAATAGGTATTCCTTTTTACATACTAGAAATATAAGTAAGAAAGGAGCGAATAAAATGAAACGGATATTATTTGTGCTTATGGGGTTGCTGTCCGTATTTTTTATTATGTGGGGAATAAAGGTGAAAACTCCAATCAACCGTCCATCGAATCTGGTAGAAGCAGAAGAAAGTGCATGGTATGAGAATCGTTATACAGCGCCTAAAGCGGATGATGAATGGTATTTAGACCCGGAAATTCCGTTGAATTATATCCCTGTTCCGGGTGAAGATGAGCTATACATGGTTGTAGATGACTCAGGAAAAATCACCGGATATCGGCGCAGAATCAAACAAGCTGACGGCTCATGGCTTTGGGAGGATGTAAATCCAGATATTCCTGAAAATTACGAAAAAGTTGAAGGATTAGAAAATGTTTATAAAGTCACAAATTCTGATGGGAGTATTTCCTATGTGAAATATGTCAGAAACGATGATGATACATTTACATTTGTACCAGTTGATAAAAATGGAGTTCCACTGGATGACGGGAAAGATGCGGAAACAATAGAAAGCAATTATATCCATGTAGATAAAAATGTATATGCTGTCTATAACGATGATAACGTCTTAATGGGATACAGGGAACGAGTAAAGGATGATAGCGGAAAGTATATTTGGAAAGTATGCGATAAACCACATATTGATGATTCTGTTGGAAATGGACTAGGCTCCTTAGCCGCCGGACAAGAACAGCAGGAGAGTGGAAATGGGATTAGTTCCGCTAATGGAACGCATAAACTTGTAGGTTCCAGCGGAAATACGAAAACTGATAATGGCGATGGTACTTACACAATTAAAGAAACATCAACATCTACAGAGACAAAAGATGGATACCGTTACACCTATCAAACTACTATATACAGCACTTATGATAGTAAAGACCTCTTGTTATCAACTAGAAAAGAAGGTCCTTTTGAGGTAAACAAGGTTGCAGTCGGCGGAACCTCAACAGAAGCAGATAAGTCGCAAATAGCGAGTACACTTGATGGAGAATTATCAAGAGTCTGCGGTAAGGTTTCTTTTGATACGGAAAAAGCCAAAGAAGTTCTTGCATTATTAAATGCAGAAAGAGCTAATCAAGGGTTAAAAGCTATAACAATGAACAACAATAGTGAAGCGTATAAGCTCGCATGTATAAGGGCGGCTGATATGGCAGTGTATGACCATGCATCATCCAATTCTCCGATGTATGGCACTCTTGCAGAAATGGCATCCCGTTTTAACGTAAGTAGTTCACATCCGTCAGAAAATATATGGAGAGCCAGCTCTAAAACAGCTTCACAAATCCATACAAAATTTCAAGCAAATGAAAACAGCAGAAAGGTTAGGATGTCGAATGGTTATACTCAGGTCGGAATAGCAATCGTTGAAATGAATGGTCAGTCTTATATTGCTGAAATATATCTGAATTAAGAAAATACCGGGGCATAATAGCTCCGGTATTTCATCTATGTTTCTAGCTGACAGAAATAATGTAAGTATCATCTTTGCGTGTTTTCTTTTTTGAATTCACATTTATGTTGATTTCTACAGGTAAATCTTCATCAATATCTGCATAGATATTGATGACATTCTTATCTGGCATAATATTCATTTCTGTGCTGTTTAAAGTATTGGTTTTTCTATGATAACTTCCTTTACCCTCCAGATTCTTCAATTCCTGATTATCATGAAGGATTCGGAGACTTCGGTTTAAACTGTTCATTACCTGATTTACAGGAAGATGTAATTTTTTAGCAATCTGGTTATAGCTCATTTCCTTTCCATATTCAAATCCAAATCTTAATAAAACAATTTTTCGGTCTTCTTCTGTTAAACATGAAAGTGCATTTGCTAAAATCTGCGTTCTTTCTTTTTCAATCATCTGATGTTCAGGTGTTTGAGCAACATCGTTCACAACACTGTCAAGTCCTTCTTCGTCTCCATAATAGTAAGCATCTACTGCTTGAATACGTCTTAAACCATCTTCGACCTTTTTTACGGATAATCCTGTTAGAAGAGAGATATCTGTAACAGTTGCTGTAATATGCTGCGACTCGTAATATTTTTGTGCCTCCTTTATCTTTCGCATAATATTCGCATAATAAGGTGTAGACCTGGATGTTTCACTATGTAAAAATTCTGACATAGCATGAATGAGTATGCGGGTAAAATATGTGGTAATTGTTCCTTTATCAATATCCAAACCTCCCATGTTTTCAATGATGGCTACAACTCCCTCCGCATGCAAATCTCCGTAATATTCATTTTTGAATTCTTCAAAATGTTTGTTGATGATTGTCCCTATAAAACCATTTGTTCTATGAACCATCTCTTCGATTGCCCATGCTTTCAAATCGTTATCTCCATTGTTGTAAGCGGATACGATGTCTCGGATTTCCTGTTTTTCTTTTTCTGTCATAGTTTTTACGGATGACTTTCCATCCTTTTGTTCATTCTGCTTGACTTTTTCTCTGTCTAATTTCATTAGTGGAAACTCCTTTCGTGGTAGGTATTGTCTAATGACTCGCGTGAAGCATATTTCATTTCTAATCTGGTAGCTTCTGCGAATGCGTTTCTTTCTCTTTGTGTCATGTTTCCTAGTTCTGTAAATATACGCAAGGCATACTTTGCAGTTTCAGGATGACGCAATTTTACGTTGTATTTTGTTTTCCATTTCATATATAAATCAACCGGTTTCTCATCCGTTTCTGCCTGTACTTCATTGAGCAAAAACTGTGCAATACTTATGGCTATTTGTTTTCGCAATTCCAATCGAATCAAACTCCTTTCTTTGCACGATTTGATAAAAATAAATCCTGTCTTAATTTTGACATCATTATACTATCGGCAAAATAACCATACAATTTTTCGGACTGCCTAAAACGGTTTCGGTTTTTATATATGATTATTTTTCATACTAACTATAGAATGATAAAAAAATATTTTTTTTAAGGAGAAGTATGATGGTTATTATAGGAAAAAGAATCCATTCGACAGATATTTCAGATGTCGAAATGGAAATTAAAGGAATCAAAAGAAAAATTGATAGACTCTCAAACAAAATATATCAAGAATTGTTAGGAGCCGAGGCTGCGTTTTTGTATGACCAACTTTCATTAAATATTTTAAAGGAACCTCAGCAAATGTCATTTTTGGATTGGGTGATACATGAGCTGAACCTAAAAATTCAGATTGCTGAAAAAAACTCTGTACCGAATTCGTTTAATTTTAATGTTTATGTATACGTTATGGCTTACGGGGAATACAGCTATCTTAAAATCATTTGTCCAAATGAAAAACTATTAAAAGCATTTGATAGATTGGAAGATTATAGCCTTTCAGAAAGTGAATGTAGTGATAAAAATAATAAGAAAAATCAGGAGTGGCAGGAATTGCATAAAATATATGAAAATACTGCTGTTTTGTCTTTAAATTTAACGGCCATGCTGAATCCTGATAAGGATAAAATAAAAATTCCTTCCAAAGCAGAAAGATGTCAGCAACAAGCTAGACATGATATGACAAATCATTATTTAAAACAGATTTCCAATGGAGAATCAATACCTCCATATTTAATCATGAGGTGCATGGACGAAGCAATGAAATTGATTATAAAACCAGAAACTAAATCAGAATTAAGAAGAAGAGAAATGCAGTTAGAGCAAATACTTGTAGAAGATAAAGATATTTTTGCTAAATTATTTCCAGATATAGAGAATGAACAGTCGCCCAAATAATAAAAGAAAGCGAATTTAAAAGAATTTCATTTCCGACCAGAAAGGAAATAATAAAAAATACAGCAATTGTAATTAGTACATCAGTCGTGACATCCACTTTATTAGCACTGTTAAATAGCGGAATTTCAGCATTAATAAATTTGATATTATAAAAAAAGGGGTGAAAACCTCTTTTTTTGTCCCAAAATCAAAAAATGAAAAAATCTTATTCATACTATGATTAGAAATAATTTAAAACAAAGGAGGCCATATGATGACAAAATTATTTGAAACCAATGAAAACAGAAATTGTATTGAAGGTTATGTTTCTGGCAAAGAGAATAAACAGCTCCCAGATATATTCCCGGTTGAAAGAATTATCCGTGTGAAAGTTTATAACCGTTTAGGAAAACCTTATTTTAGAACAAGAGACGTTGCAGCGTTGCTGGGATTGAAACAACAATTTCAATTTACTTCTGATTGCAAAGAATTTTTAGGAGAACATTGCATTTTAAAAGGAAAAGATACGGAAGAATTTCGCTCTGCGGAAGACAGCGCATCCGTAACATTCATATCAGCAACTGATTTATTAGATTATCTTTTAAATGATTCAACACATTACCGACAGAAGTATATTCCCGGAATGTATGAAAAAGTAGTGTTAGGATTACAACAGATGGTGAGGCCGTGAAATGACGTTATATTTATCTAAACATATAGTAGACACTGCTTTGCGACTTCTGGATGAATCAGGCATATTGACTATTGGAAAGTTGCAAAACCGTATGCGGATTTCCAGTACGGATTCAGAAAGACTGTTCGAGAAGCTGAAAAAACAAGGGGTTATCGACCAACAGGGCAATAAAATAAAACTAAATAATGATAATACAAGTAAAAAGGGCCGTTAATGGCTCTTTTTTATAAAGACTTCTTATTCGGATTTAAAATTTAAAATAATTCACATACTAATGATAGAACTGAATCAGTGACGAAAAGGAGGATAAATGAATAAGTCACAATAGTTACTATTATATTTTAGGAGGATAACTATGGGAGGAAGAAAAAGAAAAATAGAACCTATCCTTTCTCTTGATGAAGATTTTGAAAAATCAGATGTAAAAGAAGGAGAAATGGATAAAATTATCGAAGAAATGTCGAATCTGACTTTTGCAGAAGTCGTTTCGCCATCAAACTTTGTGTTTTATTCGATTCTAGGACCACGAGATATTAAAAAACGTATTTTCAAGGTGGCGTTAATTGACCCGGATTACTGCGATATGCGTATGTTGACACCCAAAAATGAGAAACAGTGTTATTTTCGTCCGGAAAATGAAACGCTTGGTGTTTTACGGATTGATGACTTATTAAAAGTAGGTTTTACAGAAAAACAGATTGATGAGATAGAAGAAATAGGTTTTTTCTTACAGTATAGGCATAGTAAAGGAACACTTACTATGATTCCCTCAAAGGCTTTGATGTCAACACTTTGCAGGCGGCTGGGAATCGGAACAATCACAGAAGGAAGAAATCCATTGAGAGATATCTATCTAGCCTCTATTATGCGCGATGCGGAAGATTTTACCCTTGTATACAGGAAATCACCACAAGGAGGTCATGCAAAAGCCTTTGCATGTTTCTCCACAAAATATCAGCACACTCCGCAAAAAATCGTGTTTGATTTCATGAGACTTCTTTCAAATATGAAAACTCTGGAAGGCGGTCATTTATCTGTTCGTCAGTACCGGATTAACCACTTTATTACAAGTATTGATTTTTCCTTAAATGAACTATCTGACACTATAGGGAATATGAAAATTACACCGGGTGTGAGAATGGTCTTATCTGATGTTGGGGACGCATCGTTTACTCTGCAAAGTATCTTGATTGTAAATGGTGGAACTGTACTATTAGATGATGCGATTGTAAGAAGACATAATGTTGTATTAAGTGCTGAAGAGATGGTTGCTGACTATGAAACGAAAGCATATCCAAAATTAATACAGATAATGGAAACATTAAGGAATCTTGATTCTATTCGTGTGAAAGAAAAGGGAAAAGCAGTCAAGGAACTTCTTGCAAAAATTAAGTTTAGAGCAGCATTTGGTAATACATATGCTGCAAAATATAGAGAATTGTATATCTCTGTTATTAAAAATGAACCGACTTCTGGGATTGATGTTGTTCTCGAGATTTTAAAAATACCAGGGAATATACAGAGTAAGTTCTGTACATCAACAGAAGAGAAAGTTGCACTAGCTGTAGGGCAGGTCTTAATGATGGATATTGAAAGGATTTTACTGAAATGGTAATTGCACAAACAACAGCCGGTACATTGATTTTTGGAGAGGTTCTAAAATGGAAGACTGGTATTGGTAGTGATGAATCAAAGCTCACTATTTTAACATTATCTGATGCAAAAACACGCAGTAATTACAAAGTTCTGTGCTGGAATTATGAAAATGGACCTCAATTATCAGATAAAGCAAGAAAGTTACAAATGGGAGACAGAATCTCCATTCTCGCAGATTTTGATATTGGCGACCCGTTTAAGTGTACTGCCAGCCGAATAAAAAAAACTGGTATTTACAATGTAAAATCAGCAAAAGGAGAATCTCTTCATATCTTACATGGTAAAGTTAAACATGTATTAAAGCAAAAAGGAGAATTGCGTATTATCGTTCCTTTTTATAATTACGATAATAATAAAATGGATAGAATATGGGCAGTCATATCTTTTCAAAAAAATAATCCGGAATACAATAATGTTGAACAAAAAGCCAGAAGAGGAGCTATTTGTTTTATATCTTATAAAGATACTTGCAAACTTAACTTTAACGGCGTTTCAATGTGTCTTTGTGTGGGAGATAAGATGACTATTGCGGCATAAAGGAAAGGAGGTTTTAGACCTCTTTTCTTTTTGTCCAAAAATTTGAATATGTAAGTATTTTTTTCCATACTAGATATAGTAAAGAAAGGAATGATGGCATGTATTACGCAAGAAATACAAAAAACCTGAAAAATTGTCTTCTTTTATTTGAATGGAAGGACGAAGGGGTCGAGTTTATTGTCTTTGACGTAGAGTCAACAGGTTTAGATGTAAAAAAAGACTATATTGTGGAATTAGGCGCAAAAAAATACAAAATCAAAAAAAAGGCGGCTGAGTGTATTGAAACACTTCATCTGTATATAAAACCGCCATTTTATATGGATGAAAAAGTGGTAGAAATACATAAAATCACAAACGATTTTTTGGACGATAAACCATCAGAAACAGAAATATTTAATGATATAAAAACCTTTTTTGGAACTCACCCTATTTTAATTGGATATAACATTGATTTTGATATAGGGATGCTATCCTCATTATATGAGCGCAATCATTCTGTACTTACACCTCAGATAGCTTTGGATGTTCGTGAAATGGGATATGATGTAATAAATGACAAGGAAATTCCAGACCATAAACTTGAAACATTGGTACAAAGCTTTGGGTTGGATGTTGGTCTGCGAGCACATAGCGCTATAGATGATGCAGAAGCTACTTATCGTCTGCTCCTGTATTGCTACAATGAATACAAGCAAATAACAATCAATCCTTGCAAGCAAAAGGTTTATATCAATGCAATCTATTACTGGAAAGGTTTTAGAAAAGAGCAGTCAGGAATTTATTTAAAAACAAATCTGGGAGTTATATATTTGAGCACCTATTTGAAACTTTGGTGTTCATCTCAAGTGGATTTGTCTTTGGTTGACATAGATGCAATGGAAAACGAGGTATTAAGCAAAACGGGTATTTCGTTTAAAGAATTAGGGAAAATGACTGAACGAAAATTTGCTGTACTCAAAAATACATGTCGAGAGCGGGGTGTGTATTTATGAGTGTAAGTGTTGCTGCGAATGGTTTTAGCGATGAAATTAAAATTTGTCTCATTATTATTGCAGGATTACTGTGTTATGCAGCCTATCGTGATATAAAAACCTTGGAAGTTCCGTTATTTATTGTAACGGTAGGCACTTCTTTACAGACAGTGCTATACATTTACTTAATGGCAATGTCTAGTGGAGAAACGAAAATTCATTTTGTAAGTTCTTTTATTTGCGGACTGTTTTTATTTTTACTTTCTTGTGTATGCATGAAATATGGAAAACTGGGTGGAGCAGATGCTTTGATTAATTTCTTGATTGGGTATGCCCTACAAATAGACGGAATCATAGCGGTCATGCTTGCTTATTGTATGGCGCTTCCATATATGATTTACCTGCATTTTAGTAAAAAAAAGAATGAATACCCGTTTGTACCTTATCTTACGGCTGCATATTTGTTAGTCCTTATTTATGATTTTTGCATATATCAGTAATATATCTGGTATGGAAGGGAGTTATATATGTATCAAAACAGTTGGAACAAAGTAAAGTTAATCTGCGGCAATCATGGTGAACGGCGGGATATTGAAATGCAATTAAAACAAGGACCGCATTCTTTATTTTATTCATGTCCTGAATATCGGTCTATTTTCGGAGAAAATCATGAGGGGCGTTCCTGCAATAACCGATTAACACTGGTAGACTTTGAAAATATGCTGAATTACCTCATGGATTTTGCGAATGGTGAAGATGGTATGTTTGAAACGAATATAAGTGGACATAAATGGGACAAGAATGGTGTTCATTATGAAGTTCTGGAGCATGTAAACGGAAAATTTACAGTTCTTATGTTAAACCATAAGGCAATTTCTAAATAACAGGAGAATAAAAGATGCGAGAATTGGCAAATAGAGAAGCGATGAAAAGAATTCTAAAACCTAGAAATAGGAAAGGTCTCGATGTAATCTTTCCTATGGAGGTATTAAAAATCCAAAATATCAGTCATATATATTGTCCTCATTGCGGCAATGTGATTGACAAGTATGTAATGGAGGTACGGAATCGTTCTATTAAAAGATGCCCGTATTGTAATAAAAATTATACAATCGGTTAATTTTTTTGTCTAATATCAATACTGGATAGGTTGCGGCTCATAAAAAGCAGTTGCCGTTTTGGGAACATCACGTTATAATATTTTTACTGAGTCGCAATATCTACTATAATTAAGGGCAAAGCAAGATAGCGAAATAAGGGCAAAATTCCCCAATCGCCC
>OFMI01000506.1_pt1 | contig 32258 bp, 48 predicted proteins | sample 1541741 | NCBI WGS metagenome assembly OFMI01 (sample SAMN04209219, study PRJEB22552) | human gut metagenome | biome: gut; material: feces | host: Homo sapiens | place: USA: Oklahoma | reverse complement strand
CCCCTCACAAGGGACCCGCGCGAAGCGCGGGGACCATCCGGGGCTACCTGTGCAGTACCGATGTCAACTGTTCGGCGTAACGTGCGATAACTGGAACTTCAACTCGTCGAACCCGTGCCTCTACGTTGGTGGCAACTACAACCAGAACACCAACCACGGCTTGTTCTACGTCAACTACAACAGCGTGTCGAACGCGAACACGAACATCGGCTGCCGCACCCTTTTATGTGTCTTGCTGACAAACCTCCAAACCACGGCACAGGTAGTCGCGCACCTCTCGGTGAAGATAAGCAGTTCAGGGAGCGGGTTAGTACACCTCGAAAGAGGCGTTGGAAAGCTCGTACAGCTAAAAGGAGGATACAAGTCCCTGTGAAAAGAGCAAAGAACCTATTTGAACCTTTAATCTCAGATGAGAATTTATCAAGAGCCATCGACGAAGTAAACCGCACACATCATTGGCGCACCCACCACCGCCCGAATAAATGCACTGCTTGGGTGGAGGAAACCAAAGAGGAGCGCATCAAGGAGCTGCGGCAAATCATCATCGACGGCTTTGAACAGAAGCCGCCTCACACGACCCGCAGATGGGACGCAAGCGCCCAGAAGTGGAGAACGGTGAGCGAACCCGCGCAGTGGCCCGACCAGTATATCCACCACGCGCTTATCCAGATTTTGCAGCCAATCTTCATGCGGGGCATGGACCATTACTGCTGCGGCAGTATCAGGGACAGAGGCCCGCACCAAGCACGGGCGGCAATCGAAAGCTGGATGAACCACGACCCGAAAGGTACTCGGTACGAGCTGTGCGGCGATGTGCGCCATTTCTACGACAGCCTGAAACCGGAGGTTGTGATGGGCCGTATGCGCTGCCTGATTAAAGACCGGCGCGTCCTCGACCTGATTTGGCGCATTGTGAAAGATGGCGTCCGTATCGGCTCTTATACCTCGCAGTGGTTCGCAAACACCGTTTTGCAGCCGCTGGACCAGATGATCCGTGACAGCGGGCTGTGCGCCCACTATGTCCGGTACATGGACAACCTCACGGTATTCGGTCCGAATAAGCGAAAGCTGAAAAAGCTCCGGCTCCTCATTGAGAAATGGCTGACGGAGCACCAGCTTAAACTGAAAGGCGACTGGCAGATATTTCCGATTGCCCGCGTAAACCCGAAAACGCCGCTGGAACCACCGAGGCGCGGATTTGCGAGGCAAAAGAGCCGTTTGCCAAACGCCGTAGGGTATCGGTACGGTCGGGGCTTCACAATTCCGCGCAAGCACAATCTCCTGCGCATCAAACGGGCGATTGCCCGATACCGCAAGAGAAAGAGACAAGGCAAGCGCATCATGGCAGGAGCGGCTGCGAGCCTGATTTCAAGGCTCGGACAGCTGAAACACTGCAATAACTACAACCTTTACCGGCTTCTGTATAAAGGCGAACGCCTTGTGCGTGACCTGAAAAGAATCATCCGTCAAAAGCAGCGAAAGGAGGAACTGACGTGGAGTATGTATTTGGAACGCAGGAAGACATCGAAGTCCTCAAGACAAAGGGCAGTGAGCATTCCGATTTGACCGGGTTTCACCAGATTGAGCGGAGCTATCCCGACCAGACCGTGACAGACTGTTTCCGTGTGGTCCGAAAGCTGGACAGCTTGGAGGACGGCGAGGGAAACTGCTACGACTGGTACGAGATTGACCGGCACTACCGGTTTACCGATAAGACCGGCCCCGTCGCCCAGCAGCTTGTGGAGAGCACTGCCGCATTGGAGGACGCCCTGTGCGAGTACGACGAGCTTGCCGGCGCACGGATGGGCGAAATCGAAGACGCCATGTGCGAGCAGGACGACGCAAACGATGTGCGTATCAGCGCCGTTGAGGACGCTGTATGCGAAATTGACGCTATCATCAGCACAATTAGTGAGGGAGGTACTATCAATGAACAAAATTTGGGCTAACAGACTGATTGCCGGTACACAGGTTTGGGATTCCGTTCCCGATTACCGCCGCAGCGGGGTAAAGACCGAGCTGGCGTCCTGCGTGGAGGACGGCGAGATTACCGCCGAAAAGTACAAGGAGATCACCGGAGAGGAGTATGCGGCAAAGACCGCCGCGCCGAGTGAGCAGCCGTGAGAAAAGTTGGATTAGTCGTTGCCGTAGAGGATGACGCTCTGCGGCAACGGTTCGGAGAGGGCCGACCCATGAAAGATAAGATGGGTGTAACCCTCTACCAGACGAAGAATTGCCAGCTCTACGCCGTTCGGTGTGGAGCTGGCGAAATTTATGCGGCGGCAGCAACGCAGTACCTCATCGACAAGTACAAGGTGGCGGCGGTCCTCAACTATGGCGTTGTGGGCGGCTGTACCGACGCCTTGCATCCCGGCGAGATATGTGTCGTGGTAAAGGTGGCGCATTACCAATATGACCTGTTTGCTGTTGATAATGTGCCGGCTGGCCGCTATTTGGAATACCCGGACCGGCTGCTGCCGGTAAGCACTGCTTTCACGGATTTGGCCTCCCCCGAACTCCATCGGGTGGTTTGCGCATCCGGCGACAAGTTTGTGGGAGACGCCGCAGAGAAGCTATGGCTGCACAATGAGTTCGGAGCCGACATCTGCGACATGGAATCCGCAGCCATTCTGCTCACCTGCGACCGAAATCGGGTCCCGTGCCTCATTATCAAGGCCGTGGCCGACAGCCTTTCGGGAGGGGCAGCAGAATACTGGCGGGAGAAAAACCAGACAGCGAAAAGCTGTCTGGACTACGCCGTCGAGGTAATTGACGGGCTGTAATCGCAGAGGAGGGATTGACATGAACGAAATTGTGCTCTGCCTGTTAAGTGGCGGCGTTGCGGCTGCCGCGATGAAGACCCTTGACGGGGTTATCATGTGGCATCTTAACCGCAAGGCCGCCAAAGAGGACAGGGACGCCGATAAGCAGGCTGCCGATGAGCAGCAGGAAAAGGACACAACCAAGCGGCTCCAAGATGACCTTGCATCGCTGCGGGTCGGCGAACGTGTGATTCTGCATGACCGCATTAAATATCTGGGCAGACGATTCATTCGGGATGGCGAAATCGACTTCGACGACCGCCAAGACCTGATTGATATGCACGGCGTTTATCATAACGCGCTTGGCGGGAATGGGAATCTGGACAAACTCATGGAGGAAGTCATGGAGCTGCCTGTGAAGTAAAAGGAGGAGGAATGCCGTGGTAATTGTTCTTACTGCGGTAGCGTCCGTTTTCCTCGGTGTCTTAGGCTCTCTCTTGCTGATTCGCTTGAGCAGCGGAAAGAGCCGCAAGACGAAGAAGCAGAAAGCGGAGACTACCAAAAAGGTAATCTGGGTCTGCCTGATAAACGGGTTTGCATGGGTGTGGTGCAGCTATATCCTTGCCTACCTCGACAAGATGCAGATTGCCGAGAGCCTGTCCCAAGTGGCAGTTACGGAGATTATCGGTGTGGTGCTTGCCTACTGCATAAAATCCGCTGTCGAAAACCTGAGTAAAAATAACCGGTGGCCGGACAAGGACAGGCCCTCTGTCGAACACACAAACTCCGGGACCGGTTGAAAGGAGTAAAGCATGAGCACGAATGAGGAGAGGATCTGGAACTACCTCATCGGGAAAGGGCTGAGCAAAGCCGGCGCCGCAGGGCTGATGGGAAACCTGTTCGCAGAGAGCGGGCTTTCCCCGAAGAACCTGCAAAACACCTACGAGAAGAAGCTGGGCTTTACGGATGACAGTTATACCGCCGCTGTGGACAGCGGTTCGTATCAGAACTTCGTCCGTGACAGCGCAGGATATGGCCTCGCGCAGTGGACGTTTTGGAGCAGAAAACAGAATATGCTTGACTTCGCACGAGCCGCAGGAAAGTCCATTGGAGACTTGGAAATGCAGCTCGATTTTCTTTTTCAGGAGCTGTCAGGCAGCTACAAGCAGGTTCTGTCCACGCTGAAAACCGCCACCACTGTGCGGGCTGCCAGTGACAGCGTTCTTCTCAACTTCGAGCGCCCCGCAGACCAGAGCGAGGCGGTAAAGGTGAAAAGAGCCAGCTATGGGCAGACCTACTTTGACAGGTATGCCGCAGCAGCAAAGCCCGGAAATGGAGGAAATCTTATGGGAAACAGCTCACTTGTAAACTACACAAAACTCAGCCCAAACCATTCGGGCAAGCGCACCCACGCCATTGACCGCATCACTCCGCATTGTGTGGTGGGCCAGTGCTCCGTCGAAACGCTGGGCAATATCTTCGCACCTACGTCCCGTCAGGCGTCCTGCAATTACGGCATCGGCTCTGACGGGCGGGTGCTCCTGTGTGTGGATGAGGGCAATCGTTCTTGGTGTACTTCTTCCAACGAAAACGACCAGCGGGCCGTAACCATCGAGTGCGCATCTGATACCACCGAACCTTATGCTTTTAAGGACGTGGTGTATCAGAAGCTCATTACTCTGTGCGTGGACATCTGCCGCAGAAACGGCAAGAAGAAGTTGCTCTGGCTGGGCGATAAGAACAAGACGCTCAACTACTCTCCGAAGTCGGACGAGATGGTCTTAACTGTCCACAGGTGGTTCGCCAACAAGAGCTGCCCCGGAAACTGGATGTTCGCCCGTATGGGCGATCTCGCCAGCAAGGTAACAGCGCAGCTTGGCGGCTCCACCGCGCAGCCCTCGACACCGAGCGCCCCTGCCGCCGGGCTGGGCGTAGGCACGGTTGTGAATTTTGCGGGCGGTAAGCACTACACCAGTGCGAACGCCGCCAGTGGCTCCACTGCAAAGGCAGGACCAGCCAAAATTACCGCCGTGTCTGCCAATGCCAAGCACCCGTATCACATCATCCACACCGACGGCACAAGCAACGTCTACGGATGGGTGGACGCAAGCGCTGTCTCGGTGGCCGGCGGTTCTGCTGCGGTCAACTATACAGTTCGCGTGAAAATCACCGACCTGAATATCCGCAGCGGCCCCGGAACGAACAACGCCAAGAAAGGCGTAATCAAGCCGGGCGTCTACACCATTGTGCAGGAGGCCACCGGTGCAGGGGCCTCGAAGTGGGGCAAGCTGAAATCCGGCGCAGGCTGGATCTCCCTCGACCACTGCGAAAAGCTGTAATTAGGAGGTTATCACTATGAACGAACTTTTGTCTGACCTGTTGATTGCCGTAATCACGGCTGCGGTTCCTGTGCTGACCGCATTCGCCATCACTTACATCAAGCGGGTTGCCGCAAATGTGGCCGCCGAGACGGATGATGTCAAGGCACAGGGCTACATCACGGAAATCGCCGATGCGGTTTCCGCTGCCGTAGCAGCCACCAGCCAGACTTACGTTGACGCTTTGAAGCAGGCCGGTAAGTTTGACTTGGAGGCCCAGAAAGAGGCGGCGCAAAAGGCGCTCACCGCTTGTCTGGCGTCCATCAGCCCCGCTGCTCAGGCGTTTATCGAGGCGCTGTACGGCGACCTCACCGAGTACCTAACAACTAAAATTGAAGCCGAGGTGCGCCGTCAGAAGATTGCGCTCCCGTCCGCTACCAGCGGCGCCACCGAAGTGGCTGCCAGCACTGCGGCTGCCACCGCCGCCACTATCGCAGTATCTCAGCTGAACGCCGAAACCAAGTAAGCCAAAAGCCCTCCCGTGCAGGATTGTTCCTGTGCAGGAGGGCTTTTTCTTTTGTGCTAAAACGCCCACTCAATATCAACTTGGTCGTCGGTCAGGACAATGCGGGATATGAGGCTTTGCAGGATGCGCCGTTTCTGGTTCTCATCAGCGAAGTCCCATATTTCCGCAGCGTTGGTTATAAGCTCGGCTACTAAATCGAGCGGCATGGCATCGGTCTCCTTGACCGGGGCTATGGAGTTCTCCAATGCGGTTTTCTCACCGTACAGCCTGTTTATCTTTTCACCGAGCAGCTCGGGCGGTATATCGTCCTGCTGGTACAGTTCCATCAGCTTTCCGATCTGCCGGTCTATCTCACGAATGCGGCGCTCAATATCGGTGTTCTTGCTTACCGGGGCTGCGGTTTTCGGCTTGCCGGCGGCAAGCTCCTCCGCAATTTGCGGATTGCGCAGCAGCGCAAGTATCTTTTCCTCAATGATAGGCTCCAAGTCCTGCGCCCGCCATATCTTGTTCTGGCAGTTAGGGTCCTTTATCATGTTCTTCATCTGCTTTGTTCGGGAGTAGCAGGCATAATAAGAATATTTTCCTGTGTTGCGCAGGTAGTACCGGCCCCCGCAGTGTCCGCAGAACAGAAGTCCGGTCAGCACGTGCTTGGATTGGAAAGCGTGGCTCCCGAACTGCTCTCTGCGCTTTCCACGCAATATTTGTGCGGCATTGAATTGTTCCTCCGTTATTATCGCCTCATGCGCGTGATCCACAACGACACCTCCGAAGTGCAGGCGCCCGATATAGGTTTCATTCTCCAAGATGTTTCTCACGCTTGACCACGAATTGTAGCTGCTGTACTTATTTGTGTACCCTGCGTCCTGCAATTTATCCGTTATGGCTTTCAGTGATGCGCCGGAAAGATACCACTCATATATCTTCCGAACCTGCTCAGCCTCGTATGGATTTACGATGAGCTTGCCGTCCTCGTAGTCGTACCCGATAGGGATATTCCCGCCTCCGTGATGAAGTCCGGTCTTGGCGCGGGCTACTCGCCCCATCCACGTGCGCTCTTTTATCTGCTCACGTTCCAGCTGGGCGAATACTGCAAGCAGACCTATCATGGCTTTGCCGAACGGGGACGAGGTATCGAAGCTCTCCTGCATGGAGACGAAATCCACCTTGTTTGGTCTGAATATCTCCTCGATGAGATACAGCGTGTCCCGCTGCGAGCGGGAGAGCCGGTCCAGCTTGTAGACCAGCACCACATCAAACTTCTCTGTCTCGCTCATCAGCTTTTGGATGCCGGGGCGGTTCAGATTGCTGCCTGTGTAACCCCCATCCACATATATGTCTGCTATGAGCCAATCCTGCGCCTTGCAGTACGCAATCAGGCGCTCCCGTTGCTCGCCTACGGAGTAGCCCTCTTGTGCCTGTTCCAGCGTGGAAACGCGGATATAGAGGGCTGCCCGTCTCACAGCGGCATCCCGTCTAACAGGTAGTTGGCGAAGATCCAGTTACGGCAGGTGCGCTGCTCCTCGGTAAATTCGCCCTCCGGGTGGGGCTGGTAACTCTGGAAGTCAATCTGGCGAGCGTCCGTAATCACCAGCCGAATCCGGTCGTTTTCAATCTCGATATTCTGTCCCTCGCACGGAACGAAAGCCACGTGCGTATTCTCGTCATACTTAAAGCCGTTGCTCAGCCCGCAGAGATAGTAGGCTTTTACCCTTGCGTCCGGTTCAATATCCAGCTCTACATGAGCCTTGTCTTTGTAGCGCGTCCCCTCGAATATCTCGTGAAAGGCGTCGCCAATAAAGCATTTCGCACAGCACTTGTCGATGCGGGCAGAGCGGATTGCCCGCAGCCAGAAGAATGCGCACTTCTTTTTAATGTCTAACGATACTCTCATTCTTTTGTACCCTCCTCTAACTCGACGGCAAAGTTAAGTAGCTTCAACCGTTCTCTGCCGCTCAGCTGTTCGTAGATATGCAGCAGCTCCATCGCTTCCGGCGAAATGGATTGCTCCCCGTTAATCACCACGCCTCCGTGGTTGGCTTGGATAAAAGGACTGTTCGTCAGCTGGCCACTGATGTTGTTCTCAACGGCGGGGACGGTCTGCGTCCCTCTCAGCAGATAGTCGATGCTCACATTGAAGTAGTCGGCTATCTTTATTAACGCCTCCACGCTCGGGAACGCCTGCGGTATGCGCTCGTATTTCCCGATTGCGGACGGCACAACGCCGATGACCTCTGCCAACTGGCTCTGTGTGATGTCGCAGTCTTTTCTCAACCGTCTAAGTCGTTCTCCGAACCCGTCCATAGGTCTACCTCCTTTACTGTAAGTCTATTATATGTCTTTTAATTCAAGTTGTCAACACCAGAAAATTTTTCGAGAAAAAAGAGAATAGGAGTTGACATTGAGGACTATAAGTGCTATAATAAGACTGTAAGTAAAGAAAGCGACCCGCAGGACACTAAAGGAGGTGGAACAATGAATGTTATGAGAGAGCGTAGACTTCGCGGGGCGATTCCCACACAGCGAGAGGTCGCAAAGATCGTCGGTGTGCAGGAATCCGCTGTAAGCAAGTGGGAACGCGGTCTTGCTAAGCCGCGAGCGGACAAGCTGCCCATTCTTGCAAAGCTGTACGGCTGCACCATCGAGGAGCTTTTGGCCGACGACGCTGAGCAAGAAGAATGACCGCCGCCACCTCTGTTCTACTCGCGGTTGCGACGGAGCTTGCACAGCAGGCGAAGTCCAGTATGCCTGAAATGAGGGAGGGCGAAAGAATACTGCGCGAGTGGTACGAAAGCGGAGTATATTACCGCGAAACATCCCTCGGAGATAAGTTATTCCTGTGCCAATACGATTTCAGGCAAAGAAAAAGCCGCCGGGAGGCGGTGGTGGAGTAGGAGTTGCAAATGACTGAAAAGGTCTGCCGCATTTGCCTATATGCTCGCGGCGGCTACCTGCTTCGCTGCCGCCTCATATCCCTGATGGTAGGTGTAATATGTCGTGCCGCTCGCGTCCTCAAACACGCCATCCTGCGGTTTCTCAAGGCTCTGAATGGCGATGGGGATTTTGGTTTTCTCGTCGGAAACAATCTCGCTTTCCATCTTGCCGTCCGCTCTGAGCAGCGTCTTCACGCAATACCAAAGCGGGCATTCACGCCATTCGCGGTATTCCATTTCAGCTTTGATGCAGTCATTCATTCTGTTCAACCTCCTTACGGGCTTTTCCTTTTTTCTTTACATTCTTATTATAGCACTTTAAGTCGTTTTCGTCAATGCTTTTCCTAAAATTTTTTCAGAAAAATTTTCTCGAAAAGCAACGGAGAATAAAAAATCAGGGAGCCTTGTCAGCTCCCTGATTCGTTACTTCTTGTGTTTCCACGAGCCAATGGCCTCGATGCCAAACAGCAGAACGGCCATGTCCTCCATCGCACGGTTGATGTCCCGGTAGAACGTCCGCTTGTCGATGTTCAGCCGCTCGGCGATTTCATCCACGCTAAGCCTGTCCTCGTCGATGTACCGCAGATTGAGCGCCTCCCACCGGCGGGCCTCATCGGGATTCACCGCCTCTTTGCACAGAGCCTCATACGCTGCCAGCATCTTGTCCACATGGCTCATCATCAGCCCTGTCTTCCGGCGCATGGAGCAGATGCAGCTTACGCCTTTTCGCAGAAATTTTGAACGAACTCCGCAGCTGTCTTCCGGCGCATGGAGCAGATGCAGCTTACCTCCAATGTCTCCGGGGAAACATGGGCGTAGTGCGCCCGCAACTTCCGGTAGTTCTTCATCAGGAGATTAACGTCGTGATACCGAGCGTCAAACTCCTCGTCAATGATAGCGTCCTTTCTGGCAAGAACTTCCTGTGCCGCAACCCGCGCCACCTCAGCGATTTCCTCTTTGTTCATCGCCACGCACCTCCTTTTTTAACTGCGAAGTTTACTGATACGCACTCGCAAGGCGTCCATCAGGGCGTTTTGCATATCGCCCTTGTTTTCGAGAGCCTCGACTACCTGCTCATCCATGCCGCCCTGCACAATCAGGTGGTGGATGATGACCGGATGCTCCTGCCCCTGACGATGCAGGCGCTTGTTTGCCTGCTCGTACTGCTCCAAGCTCCACGTCAGCCCGAACCAGATGGCGTGATGGCCGCCGCGCTGTAAATTCAGGCCGTAGCCGCAGCTCGCGGGGTGCGCAAGCAAGATGTCGATTTCTCCGTTGTTCCAATCCTGCTCGTCTTTCGCTTGAGAATAAACCCTGACGCGCAGGTCGTATTTTGCCAAAGCCTCGACCAGCCTGTCCCGGTCGTGCTGGAAGTTGTAGAACACAAGGGCGTGTTGCCCGTGCAGCTGCTCAATCAACTCCAAGAAAGCGTCGATTTTACAGTCGTGGACTTTGACCGCCGTTTTGTTCTCGTTGTAGATCGCCCCGTTGCAAAGCTGCAAGAGCTTTCCTGTCAGAACTCCCGCACTGCCGGCGGTTATCGTGTCCTCGTCCACCTGCAAAAGCAGCTCCGTCTCAAGCTGTGCGTAGGCTTTTGCCGCCGCAGCGTCAAGAGCTACCGGCACATTGTTCACCAGCATATCAGGCAAGGTCAGGTAGTCCGCTGCTTTCATGCTGATGCAGATGTCGCTGATGGCCTGCTTAATCATCTCGAAACTGCCGTCCTTTGGCGAGTAATTGAAAATTGTCGTGCGGTTTCTCCTGCCGGGGACGAAGTATTTGTCCCGATAAGCGCCGAGGGTCTTGCCCAACCGTGCGCCGCCGTCCAAGAGATAAATCTGCGCCCACAAATCCTCAAGCCCGTTGCTGGACGGAGTACCCGTCAGCTCCACGATGCGCTTTATTCGGCTGCGCACCAGCTTCAAGGATTTGAACCGCTTGCTCTGGGAGTTCTTGAAACTGGAACTTTCATCCAGTACCACCATGTCAAACGGCCACGCATTTTTGAAATGCTCGACCAGCCACTGCACGTTCTCACGATTCACCACATAGACATCCGCAGGCGTAGCCAAAGCACGGATACGCTGCTGCGCTGTACCGAGAACAGGAACGACCCTCATCATTTTCAGGTGCTCCCACTTCTTCGCCTCCGTAGTCCACGTGGCCTCCGCAACCTTTTTCGGTGCGATGATGAGGGGCTTTGAAACCTCCCATCTGTTATACCGCAGGTCGTGAATGGCAGTCAGGGTGATAACCGTCTTGCCCAAGCCCATGTCAAGGAATAAGCCGACGGCCCTGTTGTAAATAATGCTGTCAATGCAATACTGCTGATACGGATAAGGGACAAACTTCATTGGCCCCCACCTCCCTCAATTTCTGCAAGCAGCTGCATAACCTCGTCGATGCCCTTTACCACGCGCACGTCGGCGCCGCGCTTTTGCATCTCTCCAATCGTATACCGCTGGATCTTTGCCAAACGACCGGTTTCGGTTTTCAGCTCTGCGAAAATGATTCGTCCAGTTGGAGTGATGATGAGCCTGTCAGGAACGCCCGGTGTGCCGGGGCTTACGAACTTTAGGCACATACCTCCCAACTTCTTCACGCCATCAACAAGACGGCGCTCAATTCGACTTTCATTCATGTTTTCCTCCTGAAACATTGGTGTTTCTATACTTTACGCGCGTATAGGCGCGTTAGGCGCTTTAGGCGCGTAAGTCGTGCGACTATAATTCTAAATCCTTTCTAATATCCCTATTTTCTCTCTCTATTAAGAATGAATGTTTCAATGTTTCAAAAGCTCAAAAAGCCAGTAACGGTGCGGGTTTCAGCCGAAACATTGGTGAAACATTGGCCGAAACATTGAAACATTCAAGGGGTGAAACATTGGGTTGAATTTCCCGCCTAAACTTCTCTAATTTTTCCTGATGTTAGACTTATGGTGAAATCGGCCCCAGATGTTTCATCCCCAATGTTTCAGCGACGGAGGAACCCACGCTGGTATCCGCAGTAGCCAAATCGCAGCCCGTTCGAGGACTTTTCCCACCCCGGCATAGACCGCAGGATGTCATTTATCTCAGTCGCCTCGGCATACTTGAAATCCTTTGGCTGACCGCCGAACGCCTCGCACCAGACTTCCAGCGCGCACACGCGGTCCCGCTTTACAAGGTTTGCAGACCCCTCAACTGTGCCGTTGAGGAACAGCCGCCGCTTGTCCAGCGACCACTTCTGCCAGTCCTCCGGGACCAGCTTCTCAACGAAGTCAAGGACGATGCCCTCCTTGCTGCTGACTTCTCTGTGATCTTCCTGCTCGGCTCTCGCCAGCTCCTCCAACTCGCCTGTCAGGTACAGCGTTTCACCCAGCCGCCAGCGCATAACCGCCTCGGCCCATATCTGGTCCAGCTCGTCATCGAGGTCCCGCCATACCGTTTTCGTGCGTGGGACCACCCCCACATCCACAGGCCAGAACCGGCGGTTGCCGGTCTTATCCCGCAGGAACACGGGGGTATTCGTCGTGCCGAAGAACACACAGCATCGCGGTATATCCTTTACGTGCCGCCCGTAGGCCGCCCTGAATCGGTCCGAACGCAAGCTGAGGAACTGCTTGATGCGGGCTTCATCTGTCCGTCTGAAAGCGTCCAGCTCGCCGATTTCCACCAGCCACACGCCTTGCAGCAGCTCGCTTGCCTCCTTGCCCTCGAATGTCCTGATACCGTCGTTGAACCAGCCTTTGCTCATCCTGTCCAGCAGCGTGGACTTTCCGATGCCCTGCGGCCCTGTGAGGATAAGCATGGTGTCATATTTGCACCCCGGCTCCATAGCCCGCGCCACAGCCGCCGTGAATGCCTTTCTCGTGACCGCCCGCACATAGGGCTTATCCTCCGCGCCGAGGTAGTCAATCAGCAGGGAATCGAGGCGAGAAATGCCGTCCCACGACAGGGACGAAAGGTAGTTGCGCACATCGTTGAACTTGTGCTTCTCGCTGTGCAGGGACAGCGCGCCGTCGATTTTCCCGTTGCCCGTGATTTTGTAGACTTTCTCGAAGTACCAGTACAGCCCCTGATTGTCATTGTCTGCCCAAGCTCTGCGCTGGTCGAAAGAACTCCACGGTAAGTCGCCCAACACCTCGCCACGACCCGCAAACTCGTTTAGAGCGAATTTGCCACGGAGGTTCGGGTCGTTTTCAAGGATAAGCCAGATGTTGTCGATGGTGGCCTTGACCATGCCGTTTTGGTTCAGTTCCAGATCCATCGTCCAGTCGAGGTTCTCAGCTTCGGCAGCCGGCGCCTCGCTCAGCCCCTGAAAATCGCTGACCGCAGAATCGGCCCGTTCCTTTGCCAGCTGCCGCGAGACCTTTGGGTCCTCGATGGCGAGGTTGCACATCGCCGCATACGACGGCAGCCGGTTCGTGGGCGTATTCGGGTCAGCCCCGTCGTCCATCTCCCCGAACTTGTGCATACGCACCAAATCGAACGCATTCACAAGCCTGCCGCAGCAGGGGTCAGTGGAATGGTGGGAGTAGAGGAACATCCCGTTGTCGTACACCACAGCGCCACCCGTTGTCGTTCCTCCGAGGTAGGTAAAACGCCCGCGTGAATTGTCCACCGGCTCGTAAATACCGTCGAGGTAGGTGTCCATCGCGCCGTATATGTCGTATGTGCGGCAGAATGCGCCCACCACGCCTGCCTTGCTCAGAGGATCGCTCTGCTTCATCGCCAGCTTCTTATAGGCGTTATCCGCGCCCGGAACCTGCGGCCATTTCGACACGTCCCGCCAGTCCCCAAGCCGCTCGTCAATCATGCGCAGCAGCCCATCAGCGTCAAGCAGCGGCTTGTCGCTAAAGGTGAACACATAATCGCTGTCGTAGCAGCAGCTCGGCCAGTACATCAGGCGTGTGGCCTCGAACGTGGTCGGGTCTGCGAACTCTATGCCGATAAGGGACGCCACGAACCGTGCAGACGGCTCATATTCGTCCGCAGTGACCGTCCGGTCAAAAGGGACTAATATTCTGAGACGGGGGCTTGCGGGCGAGTGCTTGCGCGTGGAATAGATGCAGTATCCGCACCCAAGCCCGTCCACCCGTTTCAGGATTTCATCTGTGCCTCCCGGCGGTATCGTGTCGAAATCCAGCGTGATGATGTCGCGGCCCGTCACGGCCCCCGCCCTGCGGCGCGGACCGGACAGCGTACCAGCGACGAACCCGCCGATGTCCTTTTTATCGTCCTGCTCCGACTTTTTCAGGTTCAGGTATTCCTGCATGGTCTCGGTAGAGCGGTTCGGAATCCTGAGCTTCTCGTAGAACTCTGACAGCATGATGGACTGGGGCTGCCAGTTTACGCTTTTTCGGTTGTTGCCGACAGTTATCGTTATCTCTCTGTCGTATTGCATTAAGCCCAGCCCTCCTTTACTTGTACTTCTTGCCGGTTTCCTTATCCATGAGGATTATGCGCCCGACCACCTCAAAACCGACGAGTTCAGCGGTCTTCTTCATAATCGGGATGAGCGCGCTTATCCGCTCAAGCACCCGGCGCTCCTCGGCCTCGATGTTGCTCATCGCCTCGCCCACAGTTGGGTCGTTGTAGCCCTCCGAGTTCTTATAGAGATGTGGTTTCTTATCGTGCGCCATAATCTCACCTACCTTTTGAGCAGCTTAATCAGCGCATGGATACCGCGAACATTGTCGTAGCCCATGATTTTGCCGGTTCCCGCCCAGAACTGAAACAGCTTGTCATCCGACTGCCGGCGGCAGTGGAAGTGGCCGCTCTGGGCGTTTTTCAGCGTGAACTCGATGTTGTTCCGCTGGAACTGCTCTATGGCGTACTGAATCCGGTCGGGGTTCTTTGCAACACGCGCATCGTGCTGCTCTTTTGCGTAGAGGTGATAACCGCCGTCAAAGGATTCGCCGGGGTTTTCCTCTCTGTCTTTCCTTGTCATATCGTCAATCCTTTCTAAAGAAGTCCCCGACCCAGCCGTCTGCGTTCAGCGGCAAATCCGGCGCCCACGGAATGGGCTGCGTCATCAGCCGCACCACATCGTCCAGATCCGCTCGGTCGGCAGGACAATCTATCACAACTTCGTCATGCACATGGAACACCACCTGATACCCGGCGTCCTCCAAATGCTCAATCGCAAGCGCGAGACAGTCGCGGGCGATTGCCTGAATGCAGTTCTCCACCAGCTTGCCACCGTAGGTTTCAAGCTGCGTCCACTGCTTGGTTGTCTGGTTCACGCCGCTATACAAGATGGATGGTTTATCCCACGAGTTCACACCGAGCTGCGGGTTCGCGTAGTACAGCTTTCTGCGGCTCGGCAGCGTTATCGTCAGGAAGTCCAGCCCGTGTTCAATGTCCATCTCTCGGGCGAAGATAAGGTTTCTCACGCCCGCAGGCCGCCCTGTCTGAATGACCGATACCGCCGCGTTCTCCACTGCGTACCACAGGTCCACGATGCGCCTGTTCGCGTCACGCCAGCGGGAAACGATGTCCGGCAGGTCATCTTCGGGTATGCCCATTCGCAGAGCGCCCATCGCAATCAGAGCGCCCGTGCTGCCCTGATAGCCGAGGGCGAGTTCAGCGACCTTGCCTTTCTGCCGCAGTTCATATTCGGGATTTCCCTTTTTGATTCGGTCAATCGGAACCCCGAACATCTGACTGGCAGACGCCTCGTAGATTTTGCCGTGCGTCCTGAATACTTCGAGCCGCCACTGTTCTCCCGCCAGCCACGAAATAACTCGTGCTTCGATGGCGCTGAAATCCGCGTCAATTAAGGTATTGCCGTTGGACGCTATAAACGATGTCCTGATGAGCTGTGAAAGGGTATCAGGCACAGAGCCGTACATACACCGCAGCTTATCGGCGCTCCGTTCCTTGACCGCGCTCCGCGCCCACGGAAGTGTTTTCATGTCGATGTAGGTCCTCGGCAGGTTCTGCACCTGCACGAGCCGCCCCGCCCATCTTCCGGTGCGGTTCGCCCCATAGAATTGGAGCAGACCCCGAACACGCCCGTCGCTGCACACGGCGGCTTCGATTGCGTCATACTTTTTCGTGCTCGTCTTGCCCAGCTCCTGACGGATTTCCAGCATCCTCTCTGCGGGACCTGTCACGGATTTACTGTCAAGCATCGCCGCAACCGTGTCTTTTCGCAGGTCTCCCACTGGCTGGTTCGTATTGCTCTCAAGCCATTTGCTGAGCTGCGACACGCTGTTCGGATTCTCAAGGCCGGTGATGGAGACCGCCTCTGCCGTTAGCTTGTCGCGGGAGGCGGCGTCGATTTCCAACGCCCCGCGCACCATCTGCATGTCTACCGCAACACCCCTTGCATTGATGAGGAGATCGGTCTGCCACTGCTTCTCAATGTCCGCAGGGACAGGGAAGTTCGACAGCCGGCGGTCAATTTCCATCTCGGTCGTAACATCGCCCTTGCAGTAAGTCTTGAACAGCTCCCACTTATCGGGGTCGTGCTTGGGGAGATTCCGTGTCCTGCCGCCGTTGCTTTGTGTGGCGGCGCAGGGGACGCAGAAATAGCGGATAAGTGCCTTGCCGACCGAGAGCTTCTGCTTTTCAGCGGGGAGGCCCAGAGCCTTGCCGGTTGCGTCCAGTCCTGCGGTAAATCCACAGTAGAGGCCGTGAAGCATCGTGTCCCGCCACTGGTCCACCGGCAGCAAGTGCCCGCAGAATTTCGAGAGGCAGTACCACTCGAATGCCGCATTGTAGGCGTGTTTGATGTAAGCGGGATTGCCCAGAGCGTCGAACAACCATTCCGGCAGCAGCTCTCCCTGAGCCAGATCCACGATTTCTACGGGACCGCCATCTACGCTGTACGCGAACAGCAGAATCTCAAAGTCAGGGCTTTGCACGTACTTATACGCCCCGGCCTTTGCGATAGGGACGCTGCTGTATGTTTCAATGTCAATCGAGATATGCGTCATCCGTCCCACCTCTCGTCCTTAATCAGAGCCATGCTCTCCGTGAGTTTCCCCCTTTGCCGGCGCAAGGCTTTTTCATAGCTGGACGGCTCAATCCGCACCTGCGGGAAGAACGCCAGCAGATGGTATTGCTCGGACTGTCTCAGGCTTTCCAGCGTCTTAACCACTTCGTTCAGCCGGTCAACCTCGGACCGCAGTATGCCGATAAGCTCCTCTCTGCGGGGGTCGCTGCAATATTGCTTTGCCAGCTTGAGAACCTTTTTCATCTGCTTTTTATTTGCGTTGGCGAAGAACTCTCTGACATTCAGCTCCATATAGCCTGTCGGATATTCAATTCGGAATACGCCGTTATTCATGGTCGCCGCCCCCTCTCTCAGCGGCGGCGATTTCGCCGGCACAGGCTGCGTAACCGGCAAGGTCCACAAAGTTGTCCTCCTTGTACCCGGTGGCAATCCGAGCCACCTTTAGCAGCCCCATCATAGTAGCCACGTCTTTGGCGTTGATGTGGTTGATTGCCATGACCTTAGCCAGCTCAGGATGAGAAGCTCGCAGGTAGACGCCCCACAACAGGCCGATGGTTTCAAAGTTGTTCTCCGGTGTGCCATAGTCCTGCTGGCGTTCCCCGCATACGCAGACACGAGCGGCCTCTAAAATCTCAGCTCTTTTCATGGTCTTCCTCCTTTTCAGGAACCTCCACCAGACGAGTATTCGGACGCAGCTGACAGCCACACTGCGGGCAGTCAAAAGCGTCATAATAGGTTTCGGGCTTCGCACTCCCTGCGAGGCGGCTCAACACGGAACCGGCGTTATCGGTCACAGCTACGTAGTGATCCGCAATCTGCGGAATGAATTCGGTTCCACACACAGGGCAGGTCAGTTTCTTCATAGCGTTTATCCTCCTTAATGAAAAAGGCGCACGACCACTTATGGGTGGCCGTGCGCCTTTGCTCGATTTATCCAAAGTACGGCTGGCCGGTTAAGGGATTGATTGCCCCCGGCTGGACGCCCAGCGGGTTGGGCTGCTGCATACCCGTGTTGGAGTACGTCATCTGCCCCGGAGTGGAGTACGTCATCTGCCCCGGAGTGGCCGGCATAGCCGCGCCATAGGCGGGAGTAGCGGGAGCGCCGGCCTCCATACCGACACCGGCAAAATCAGCTGCTGCGCTGGCGCCACCGGCAAGGGCCTCGCCATCGCGGGTCTTCATCACGTTGCCCAGCCCGCAGCCTACGCCGCGCTTGCCCGCACGGTTGTAACCGAAGAAGTTGATCGTCACGCGGGCGTACATACCGCTGTAAATGTCCTGCGGGAGCAGCTCGGTGTTGATGTCGCTCTGGTGAACCACCTGCGGCTTGTTCTTGGAGCTGGCTGTAATGACCCAGCAGCCCTTGCACTCGGGACCGTAGGGCGTACCGTTCTCGCGGACGCCATCGCCGTCATGGATGGGGATGGGCATGACAGGAGGGCGAACGCCGTTCCAAATCTTGCCCTGCGCATCGGCAGCGGCGGCCTCAATGCTGGCGTCGATGTTCTGCTTGACCGCCGTATCGGTCTTGGGGATTAACAGGGTCACGGAATATTTGGGGGTAGCCGTAGGGTCGTTGTTGTTCACCCTCGGCTGCACGAGATTGACATAGGACAGGCGAACCTCGCCGGTCAGAACTTTCGTAGGCACATTGTTATACATAACTGTTTTTCTCCTTTCGATTTCACTCTGCACTGTTTTTCTTGCCCACTTAACTCCGGGGTCATCTTCTGTAAGGACCCGACCGCTGGCGCATTTCACGCATTTAATGCGCCAGCCGCCGTTGTGCCTCTCGAAGTGTCCATATCCGGGTTCTACCCAACTGCCGCAGCAATAGCAGTAGCCGGGATATTTATTTCGAGCCATTGTCAGCCACCTCCGCAAAGTCGGCGGCGGCGCTGCTGAACTCCTTACGGGAATCATTCTCATCTGCGAGGGTCGGGCTGCCCTGCGGCTTCACAACAAACTCACCGACCAGCTCCTCAAATTTCTTTTTGCCGAGAACCTTTTCGAGCTGCGCCAGTGTCTTGGGAACGCTGTCGTAAATGACCGCCCGGTCAATCCCGTTCTCAATAAGCGTATCAAGAGCCTTGTCCTGATTGCTCCAAACACGGGAGCTGCGGCCCGCGACAACTTTCCAGCCAGGGATTTTCTCTCCGTTAAGCATGGCCTCAAGCGCCCGCTTCTTCACAGCTTCGTACCACGCCACAAGGTCCTTACCCCGCGCAAGCACGTCGCTCATGCCATCGGGGGAGAGGAGCGCCACGTTGCGGCTTTCAACCGCGTCTTTGAAATCGTCGAACGCTCCAATCTGCTGTGCGGCCTGCGCTTTGCAAATGCCATTGGCTCGGCAGAACTGGCACCAGCTGCCTGCGTGGTACTCGCCAAAGCCCATGTAGGCCATCATCGCTTTCGGCTTGATTTCCTCGCCCCAAGCAAGCAGGTCTTCGACGCTGCATCCCCACGTGTCGTAGAGATTGATACGGGGCTGGTCGATGGTGATTTCCACGTTTTTCAGTGAGCTGCCGAAAAGCGGCTGGTAGAGCTTCAACGCTCCGAGGGCGTAGAGTTTCAGCTGCGGATTGTCCGATGCGGAAACAGGAACGCCTTTCCCATGCTTATAGTCGGTGATGACGAGAGTGTCGCCGCCGAACATGATGCAGTCGCACCGGCCAAAGGCTTCGGGGACCACATCGGATATGTCCACCTTAACCTCGAAAGCGATGTACGGCTCGTTGTCGAACCCCATCGCTCTTTCAGCAAGGTGCTCAGAATAGGTTTCCGCAGTCTGCAACATCTCGTCGTCCCACTGCGGGTCGGCCTTGTACTTTTTCACGACCTTGTTGTACTCGGTCTTCTTGATTTTCTTGAAGTGCAGCTTGGCGCTGACCTCACAGATGCTGTGCGCAATCGTTCCCTCTCTCGCATACTCGCTGGGCTTTTCAGGTAACTGCGCCTCAAGCCGTGGGGCCAGAGGGCAGTTCAGCCAGCGGTGCGCACTGGACGGCGAGAGGAGCGCATGGGCGCTCAAATCTTCGCCCCCATGTCACGCAGGGCGGTAGCGAACGCGCCCAGCTGTTCAGGTTTCAGATCCATGACAGCCTGAACGCCAAAGGAGTGAAGCAGGTTCATCAGGTCGTTCACCTTGCCTGCGTCCATCAGCTGAGCGCCAGCAGCCATAATCTGGTCTACCGTGTACTTGGGCGGCTGTGCGAGAGGTACGCCAGCCACGGGCGTATTAGGCTGTGCAGTGGTAGCAGGAGCAGGCATAGGGGCCACAGGAGCGGGAGCCGGCATGGGCTGTTGCGCAGGTGCGGCGGTGGGGGCCTGCTGGGGCACAACGGGCTGGGGCTGCTGCACGGGTGCGGCAGGAGCCTGCTGTGCAGTCGGGAAAGGTCTTGCGCCCAGAGCAGCGGCGAGATTGTTCAGCGCATTTGCCAGTTCAGGCGCCTCGATGGTGAGTTTCATTTCGAGCATGGTTTTGTCCTCCTTAGAAATTTATTGATTAGTATTCACAACGGAATACGTTCTCACGGTTGTCACCGGCCACAAAGAACAGGTAATCGGAAAGGGCTTCGCAGCCGCTCTCATACCAATCTTCAAGAGCCTCGGTCGCCACGTCGTAGTCGTTCTCGGTAATCTCACGGGACTGCTCCCAATAACCAGAGAACTGATTCGGCGCAGAGACAACTTCTAAAACGGAATCTCCAAACCGTCCATCGCTGACACGGTTCAGAATCACTTCACAGACAAGGCGTTTATCGTGTTCCTTGTCGTCATAGCACTCTCCCGCAAGGGTAAGCGCCATAGCTTCAAGTTCTTCGTCCGTCCACACATTTGGGACGGGCGTTTCTTTTACCTCTGGATACTCCGGCTGGCTGGTCGCCATCTCAGGTTTCGGCAAAACCGTTTGGCTGCCAGCGTCTGTTCCGCAGGCTGTAAGCAATAGCGGCGCCATAGCAAGGATTATCACGGTTTTTGCAATCTTCATCATCTCAATAGTCTGCTGGATTTGAGCAAAACACTCACAGTCAAGAAAGGAGACTTCGAGATGGATAAGAAAATCATCGACATCATGGAGGGCGCGTTGCGCAGGTTCATTGAAGAACTGATTCAATCCGAGAACGGTCCCAGTGAGGACGACATTGAATACATCAAATCTGAGCGCGAGTACATAAAGCGGCTGAAAGCAATCTAAGTCGAAACGCCCGAAAGGGCGTCGCCGGGAACTGCCCCACCCGGCCTGATGATGACAGGGCAAGTACATAAATCAAGGAGGACAAAATCATGGCAGAGTTGAAACAGGGCCGTTGGGTCAAGGTTCACGAACCCGGACAGGCGAATTTCGTCGAGCACGAGAACGTCATGGACATCGTGATCGGGACGGGCCGCCTCCAAGCTGAGGCGACCTACACCGTCCGCAGCTACAAGAAAGCCGCCTATTGGCTGGGCGAATATCTCAAGGCTGCGGAGGCGCTGCAAATCGTCGCTGACGAGATGCTGGCGAAAATTCAGGACGCTGCGGCGAGCACCAACCGCGAGGAGGACGAGATGGTCGCCGATGGCGCCGGCTGGAACTGCACCATCGAGCGGATGGGCGACGGCAGCTTCAAGGTCCAGTTGAGCTGGGCGGTCAGCGAGCCGGTTACGAAAAAGACCAAAGAAAAACCCGCGCCGAAGAAGCGCGGGCGAAAGAAAAAGGAGGCTGAATAATGCACCTGACATTGGAAGTTAAGCGATACCACGAGTTCTTTTGGCTGAGGGACATTCAGGCCGTGAACATCTACAAATGCTGCGCCGAGTGTTTCATCGGCAATCGGGACAGCAGGGTCTATCACGGGACCCTGCACCAGCCCCACGCGCTCATCGACATCGACGTGAAAGAGAATCCCAAAGCGGTCGCGTATTACCTCTGCGGGTTGAGCGCGGGGTTCAATTACCACCAGAACACACACGTGGCGTTCATTCCCGCTCCGGGCGAGACGGTGTTCGTGGACAACGCCAATATCCGGCTGACGATTACGGACGCCAAGCGGGTTGATTTCCAGAGCTACGTCCCGAACCCGCCGGGATACTTCACCCGCCGGCAGAGGACCTGCCGCAACTGGATCTTTGCGAACTACATCAACGACGGAATGCTGAGGAGGTTAAAAGAAAATGGACATGAGTGAACTCATTGAGCGTACGAAACAGAATATCTGGCAGGCTATCAGCGATTACGGCAAGCACACCGACCAGACGAGCGTTATGGACGATTGCACGGCGAACTTTGTGAACCAGCTTGCGTCCGACAGCTGCTACGCAAAGCAGGAGCTGCGGGAGCTGTTCAGCAAGTCTCCCGTGTGGGACGCCAACCTCGACGCTCTGGTTATTAACGGAACCAGAACGCATGACCCCGACCCCGACCGGATCTACGCGCTGGGGACCGACATCTTGAGCGAGGCGATTTACCGTGCAGACAATATCCGGCCCATTTACGACGCCATCCGGTTTTTCTACGACCCCAATTTTGAGCAGGAGGGTATCGCAGCCATCAAACAGCTTGCCCCGAAAGCCTACGCCCCGAATAAGAAAAAGAGCCGCGTTTTCAAGGCGCTTTGTCAGGCGCTGGGCGTTGCGGATGAAACGGCGGGCAGCGATTTCCAGAGGCTGTACGCGCAGTTTGCGGACGAGCTGACCTCGAAGAAAATCGGGTTCAAGCTGTATGTCTCCATCAACCCGGCGCATTTCATCACGATGAGCAATCCGAAAGGCGATCATCGCGGTACGACCCTGACGAGCTGCCATTCGTTCAACTCGACCGCGTACGGGTACAACAACGGCTGCACGGGCTATGCGCGGGATAAGGTTTCGTTCATCGCGTTCACCGTGGCAGACCCCGCCGACAAGGAAACCCTGAACAACCGTAAGACCACACGGCAGGTTTTCGCATACAAGCCGGGGAACGGGCTGCTTTTGCAGAGCCGGATGTATAACACTTCCGGGGGCGTTTATGGAGCCAGCGAGGATTCCAAGCTGTACCGCGACCTCATTCAGCGCGAGATTTCGATGCTGGAAAATGTTCCGAACCTGTGGAAGACCTATCCGACGGTTGGAGAAAAGAGTTTCTGCGTTGAGCGCGGAGACGGGTTCGGCGGCTATCCCGATTGGGAATACGAGAACTTCGACGGCAAGGTGAGCATCCGCGCCGACCACGAGGAGGATTTCAGAAGCCTCGTGGTCGGGAGCTACGGCCTGTGCGTTTCCTGCGGCTGCGAGACGAGCCGCGGAGTTTATTGCGAGGACTGCGAGGACGGCCGCAGCGGAAATTACTGCGATTGCTGTGAGGAATACGTCGATGAGGAATTGTATTCCGTCAGAGACAGCTGCGGTAATTGGATCGAAGTCTGCGAGAACTGCCGCGACGAGTATTACACCTACTGCGATTGCTGCGGCGATTATTGGCCGAACGACTGCGTTACGGAAATTGACGACCACTATTACTGTGACAGTTGCCGCGCTGAGTATTGCAGCGATTGCTACGAATGTGACGATTATCACTGCACGGACGATATGACGGAAGTTGTGAACGCCCGTGGCGATGAGGTTCTTGTTTGCGAGGACTGCCGTGACAGGTATTACGAGCAGTGCCACGAATGCGATGAGTACCACATCCGAGAGGATATGACGTTCGTTACCTTGCGTGACGGTGACCACGCTTATGTCTGCGAGAATTGTACGGATTCCTACGAGGTCTGCCCGCACTGCGGCACAATGATTGAGAGATGTGACGACGGAACCTGCCCTGAGTGCGGCGCCGTCATCGACGAGAAAGAGGAGGATGAAGCGGTATGAAAAAGTTAGAAGATTTCCTGATGCCCACCCAGAAAGAATTGTTTTCCAAACTGTGCGACCGGTTCAAAGGCCGCACGACGGTTTGCAAGAACAGCTACATCCTTGTTCGCGGCGAGGCTCCGATTATGCTGGTGGCCCACCTCGACACGGTTCACAAGGCCCCTGTGAAGCACATCTGCAAGACGCAGAACGGCGGCATCCTGATGTCCCCGCAGGGAATCGGCGGCGATGACCGCTGCGGCGTTTACGCCCTCGTGACGGTCTACGAGCAGTCTGCGGTCAAGCCGTGGCTGCTGTTCACCTGCGACGAGGAAGTCGGGGGCGTAGGAGCAAGCGTGTTCTGCACCCGTTTCCAGAAAGGAAAACTCCCGAAGAAAGAACTGGAAAGCCTGAAAATGCTGGTCGAGATTGACCGCAAGGGCAGGAACGACGCCGTTTACTACGACTGCGACAACCCGGAGTTTGAGGAGTACATCACGAGCAAGGGGTTTGAAACGGATTTTGGTTCGTTCAGCGACATCTCTCTCATCGCTCCCGCACTCGGCGTGGCGGCGGTGAACCTTTCGTCCGGCTACTACAATGCCCACACCCAGCACGAGTACATCGACCGCAAGCATCTCAACGCCACAGTGAAGAAAGTGGTGGAGATTGTAGCGGACGCGGCCAAGCCCGACTTTCCGCAGTATGAGTACATCGAGAGCTACCGTTTCAGCCGGTACGGTTACGGCGGCTGGGGCGATTGGGGCCGAGGCACTTACCCGCTCGTGTTGGAGGACGCTCCGAACCTCAAGAAAGTCCCTGCGGATATTCGGAACGAATACGCCGCCCTGCTCGACTTCTACACCGAGGGCGAGCTTGAGGCTCTGCGCAAGGAGCACGGCGACAATGTGATCCGTATGCTGTTCGAAAGCGAGATGGCCGATTACTACGGCGATATGTACGACGAGGAGGAGTTGAAATGACGAGAGATGAATATTATGCGCTTCTCGCTGAGAAACACAGGCAGACAAATTGGAATGACCGTGAGAGCGTTCGGGCGTACAACGAGTACGCCCGGATGCTAAGAAAGCAGTTGGAGGAGGAGGAGGACTGAACATGAAAAGTTGTGAGAGCTGCATTTTTGCGACGGCTACGCACGGACGCTTCAAGACAACGCTGGCAGACGGTATGACCCTCACCCAGAACGGCGGGGTGAACTACATCTGCCATCACCCGGGAGGGGTGAAAAGTCTTTCGTTCAACAGAGACACGGGGGCTATGACCTGCTCCGAATACGTGGAAAAGGAGGCAGTATGCGGAGATGAGTGATGATTTATTCATCGGGCTGTTCATTCTTTGCTTGCTCGGTGCTTACTTCGGAGCCGGAGGCTTTGTCCTCTGGCTCCTTGATAAAGCCCTCAGCAGAGTTCCCCGATACCGCGATTGGAAAGAGAACCTGCTGGGCGACGATGATTACGATGACTGAAAGGAGATACCTGAAATGACAAGAGACGAAAAGAAAGCCGAGGCCATCAAGCGCATGAAGCTGGCCGACATTTTCCCGCAGACCATCAAGCAGTTCGAGGAGGACGGCTATGTGAGCATCAGCGAGCCGCCGGTGGGAGCGTTCTTCTGGGCAGAGGGAGAGGACTTGCAGCGCATCAGGGACTTCGAGGAGAAGCACAACGCGCTCGTTTACCTCGTTATCCGCAGCTACACGGATTTCGGCAAGATGGATTGCTACCTCTATGTCAGCGATTACCCGGAGGAGTGGCCGCGAGACCGCGAGGATCTGGCGAACGGCGAGCCGATGGCCTATGTTTACAACCATGATATGCCTGACTGCTCCGAGTTTGGTTGCATCGGGACCCGCCGCTCCATCGCGGCAGGGCTGCTGCGCACGTGGTAAGGAGGTGTGTAAAGTGTACGTAGTCAAGTTTGAGAGATACTGGAACGATTACCGCCGTAAAGACGAGACGAAAACCTTTTTGGGCTTAGCTGAACTGGAAAACTGGATGTTCGGCCAGATGCAGCAGGATTACACTAAAGATTTTGTGATGACATTCCCGACGCCGGCGGCAGCCGTCCGAATCAAGGCTGACGGTCCGTGGGCCATCGAGTTTCGTCCCAAATGGGGCGAGGAGAATATCTGGGTTCACCTGATTGAGAACGGCGCAGGAATCATCTTTTCCGACGGCAAATTTACCGCTGGTCTCAAACACTGGACACGTGAGGTTCAGGAGTGGCTGACGCATTGTGAGGAGCGCCGCAAAAGCCCAAAGTTCAATTTTGCGGGAGTAAATGCCTCCCTGGAGCGTTGGTTCGCCCAAGTCCGCTGGTGCGCCGAGGATGTGATCGCCGCCGCAGAGCGGAACGGCATAACACTCACCCCGGCGCAGGCTGAGAAGTGGCTGGAAAAGAACGAGCGTTGGTTCAGAGAGATGCTCACCGAGTACGGCAACGAAGTGCTGGCCTCTGCCAGCAAGGAAAGTTTTGAGGAGGTTTCGAGATGAAGTACAAAGTCAGAGTGAGCGAACTCCGCTACGGCGAAGTTGAGGTAGAAGCTGCGTCCGAGCGAGAGGCAAAGAACAAAGCCACCCGCATGGGGTTCAACTTCTTCGATTCTGAAATCACCGACATGACCGCTGAAAAGGTCGTGTCGAATGACCCGATGAGCGTCATCGAGCGGCTGGAACGGTGGGCAAAGGGCGACACCTGTGACAACTGCCCTGCTTGTGATGACACGGTATTTCAGGCGGCAGAGATGCTGCGCAAGGCGTATCTGGACGAGGACGGTCCTCGGACGAACATCGTCACCGAGCTTTGTCCGCACTGCGAGCGTGAGGTTGAGATGTTCTGGGACACTGACGCAAACGGCTTTAAGGCATTCTGCCCTTACTGTGGCGAGCGTCTGATGCTTTGTGATGAGTGTCTCCACAGTGGGACAGGTAACTGCGATTATTCCAATAACACGGACAGCTGCCGGCATAACCCTCCTGTCCCTGCGGCGGCTAAACATAAGTTGTGGATGCGTCTCGGTGTGACACTGAACATCACGGATGATGAGGCCGACGCCATCATGGGAGACGATGATAGTGCCTCTGTGGATACCCTGCTCGGCGTACTTCGCGCCCGTCGTTTCGAGCCTGACGGCGACAGCTACATTCCCGGCGAAAGCATCGAGAGCTACAATCACGCCCACGGGACTGAGTATGATGACGCGGACGTGGACTTCAATCTGTGAGGAGGAATGCGCAATGGATATTAAGCGCGGAGACATCTGGTACATCGAGAGCGGGTACAGCGTGGGCAGTGAGCAGCGGGCGGGTCGTCCCGCCATCGTGGTGTCCAACAACCGCAACAATCAGTACAGCGGTACGGTGGAGGTTGTGTATCTCACCACGCAGCCCAAGCGGGACCTGCCCACCCACGTCACCATCAGCAGCCTGAGCCGCGAGAGCACGGCTTTGTGCGAGCAGATCACTTCTGTGTCTACCGAGCGGTTCGGTTCCTACCGTGGGGCTGTCACCGCCGAGGAGATGGAGGACATCGAGGAGGCGATGATGATTTCCCTCGGTCTTGCGCCCCATGCGGCTGCTGAGCCGAGGGACGAGACCCCCCCCCATGCTGGAAACCCGCCTTGCTGAATCCGAAGCCCGGTGTGCGGAGCTGCGTCAGATGTACGATAGCCTGTTGAGCAAGATGCTTGACCGGTGAAAATGTAAAACGGCGAGGGCTGACAACCCTCGCCGTTTTGCGACTTCAAGTTCCTTTTTGGAAAAATTTTTTCGGAAAAAACTTGACTTTTACGACTAAAAGTGCTATAATGAGAATGTAAAGAAAGAGAAACCCCGTTGAGGAAAGGAGGACAAAAGATGACCTGCGGAAAATGCAAACACTGCCGCCCGAACGACATCTGCAACGGCGACCACGAATGCACCGCAAAGAACATTGAGGTGTCGCAGGACGATGACATCCGCTTCTACGGTGAGAAGAATAACGAGCCGTGCGAGTGCTTTGAAATGGCGGACTAAAATATAGGCAAATTCAGCAGACCATCTTGATCATCTACTATAAACAGATTTCAGAGGGCTACGACGACAAGGAGCGGTTTGCCGTCCTGCAGAAGGTGGGAATGCGCCCGGAGGAGATACGGGCTTCCATTCGTTCTCAGGTGTGGACGGTATTTTTCCTGCCGCTGCTGACGGCCGGCATTCATTTGTGTGCGGCCTTTCCCATGATATCCCGGCTTTTGGCGCTGATGAATTTGACCAATACGTGGTTATATGTAGGCTGCACGCTGGTCTGCTACCTGATTTTTGCAGCCGGGTATCTTTTCATTTACCTGCTGACCGCTAAAACGTATTATCGAATTGTCAGCAAATAGGAGGAGTATCATGAAGGATTTTCACATTGCGGGGCTCTGGCAGAGCCTCACGGATTTTTGGCTTCCCATGGTGGGGATTATACTGGCAGTTATTTTCCTGAGCATTTTAATCTCCTGCCTGCGCAAGGGGAAATGGCTGGGAGCGGTTGTGACTTGCCTGTTTGCCGCCGTGCTGGCGGCGGGGGCGGTGATTTATCGCCTGCCCCATACGCTGCTGCAATGGGAGCCGGAGGATGTTTCCAAGGTGGAAATTTCCGGTGTGGAGGTGACGGATCCGGAGGTCATAGAGGCGGTCTGGGAGGACCTCGGCGGCCGGTATAGAAGGACGCTGCCGGCCGTCCTAGGCGGGCGGCAGACATATACCATCCAGGTTTATGATCAGAATGGAGGACTTCTCACCTCTCTGGGCATTGCAGGAGAGGATATGGTGAACGTCGGCGGATTTTGGGAGCAGCGGGAGGGAAGCTTAAATCTGGACCTGTACCGGGAAATCGCCGCCGGAGGTGAAAACTCATGAAGCGACTTGCGGCCTTTGGCTTGTGTGTGGCGCTCTGCATCAGCCTGACCGCCTGCCGGTTTGTGGATCTGGAGCCGGAGGAGTTCCTGCACAAGCTGGAGGGAGCGGCACAGTGGCTGGGACAAACGCAACTGACCCGGGATGAAAATCTACTCGGTACTCGTACGACCTCCGACGGGGATTCCTTTGTGGGACAATACACGGCAGACTGCACGGAAGCCACCGGGCGGGATGTGGTCTTCGGCGGCGCATCGACCCAGGCGCGAACGATCCGGGTATACGGCGTGATCGAAACGGAGGCAGGCGAAGCCAAGGTTCGAATTCGCCGGAATGCGACGGTGGAGGAATACGGACCGGATGAGCATGGCGGCTTGGAGCTGGTGCTGGACCTGTCCGGCGGAGGAAATTATATCATGGTATGCTATGACTCCTTTTCCGGCACGGTGGAGCTGCATGCAGAATACCTGGAATAAACGAAAAACTCCCTCCGCCTGCGGGTCCGGAGGGAGTTTTGCCAAGGAAAGTGTACTTGACATTTTTTGCAGAATGTGTATCATGGTACTACATCAAACGCAAATTTTCTGAAATTCCAGGAAAAAGAATTTGCAGCGGGGAGTGCCTATGAAATTTGTCATCGAACACATATCCAAACGCTACGGAGAGAAAGAGGTTCTTCGAGACGTTCATGTTACCTTGGAAAGCGGCAGGATTTACGGCCTGCTGGGACGGAACGGCGCCGGGAAGACCACGCTGTTCAACTGCCTGAACCGGGATATTCGGGTGGATGGCGGGCGGTTTTATCTGGAGGAAAACGGCCGCCGCCGGGATGTGACGCCGGAGGACATCGGCTATGTCCTGTCTACGCCTACCGTGCCGGAATTTTTGACGGGGCGGGAATTTCTCAAGTTTTTTCTGGATATTCACAAGGGAAATCTCCCGGAGACCCGGACCATAGACCAGTACTTTGACGGTATGAGCATAGCGCGGGAGGACCGGGATAAGCTCATGAAGGACTATTCCCACGGCATGAAAAACAAAATGCAGATGTTGATCAACATCATTGCGCGTCCCAATATCTTGCTGCTGGACGAGCCGTTGACTTCCCTGGACGTGGTTGTGGCGGAGGAAATGAAACAGCAGCTCCGCTCGTTCAAGGCGGGACGGATCACCATTTTTTCCACCCACATATTGGACCTGGCGCTGGATCTGTGCGATGAGATTGTGTTGCTTCACCATGGGAAGCTGGAGACGTTGGAAAAGCGCAATTTGGACAGCGGTGAGTTCAAGGATCAGATCATTGCGGCATTGCGGGAGGATGGCCATGAATAAGACTCTGCGCATTTCCTTTTCCTTGAGAAATACTTACCGAGTCAACGGCATTCTCTATTCTCTCAAACAGATCCCGCTGCTTAAGAAATGCCTACCGGATGCCCTGTACCGGGTGCGGGGGCTGAAGGTGTTTGCCAACGTGGTGTCTGCCATTTGGGAGATATTGTCTGCTTTTCTTGGGAAATTTCTATATTTTTTGATTCTGATTGCAGGCGCGGGGCGGTTCTATGAGGGCGCGCCCCAGGCGGGACTGTTTCTTCATATTTTGGTATTCCTGACGGTCATTGGGGCCTTTTCCAATACCTACCTGTTCAACCCCAGCCGGGACAAGTACTACGCGATCATCCTGATGGGCATGAATGCCCGGGAGTTTGCCCTGATTCATTATGGCTATTCGATGGGAAAGCTACTGGCCGGATTTCTCCTGTTTGCCGCCATATTTGGTACCATGGCGGGCGTTCCCCTCTGGCTGTGCCTTCTGATCCCCTTTTTTGCCGCCGGGCTGAAACTGAGTGTGGCGGCCTGCTCTTTGTGGGATTATGAAAAAAGGGGCGTGGCGCCCAACGAAAACCGGCTGGGAAAGGTGGGTTGGATCCTGATATGCCTGCTGCTGGCGGCGGCCTATGGCTTGCCGGCGCTGGGGCTTCTCCTTCCGGTTCCGGTCTGTGCGGCGGTGATGGGGCTGTCTGTGGCGGCGGGAGCGGTTTCCGTCCGAAAAATTCTGACATTTCCCCATTATCGAGAGGCATATCAGCAAATTCTGACGGAATTTTTGCATCAGACCCAGAGCTTGAGCCAGGTGGCCCAGGCGCAGAGCCGGAAGCTGATCTCGGAAGACACCGGCATCACCAGTCACAAAAAAGGCTTTGCATATCTTCATGAGCTGTTTGTCCGGCGGCATCAGAAAATTTTGTGGAAGTCTGCAGAAAAAATTACAATTGTGTGTTCCTTCCTCCTTCTCGTGGCTTTGTTGGCGCTTTACCTGGAGCCGACATGCCGGCAGGACGTGAATCGGCTGCTGATGACCTTTCTGCCGTATTTTGTGTTTATTATGTATGCCGTCAACCGGGGAACCGGATTTACCAAGGCGCTGTTTATGAACTGCGATCACAGCCTTCTGACGTATTCTTTTTATAAGCAGCCTCCATTTCTTTTGAAGCTGTTTCAGATTCGTTTGTGGGAAATCGTAAAAATCAACCTGCTTCCGGCGTCGGTGATCGGAGTGGGACTTGCCGCATTGCTGTATGCTTCCGGCGGTACGGATGAACCGGTCCACTATGTGTTGCTGGTGATTTCCATTTTGGCAATGAGCGTGTTTTTTTCTGTCCATTATCTCACGATTTACTACCTTCTGCAGCCCTATAACGGAGCAACGGAAATGAAAAGCGGTACGTATCAAATTATACTGTCCGGAACCTATCTCGTCTGCTTCCTTTTGATGCGGCTGCGGATGCCGATCCTGCTGTTCGGCCTGATGTCGGTGGCTTTTTGTGCAGTGTATTGTGTGGCGGCATGTATTTTGGTCTACCGGCTGGCTCCCAGGACCTTCCGGCTGCGGACCTAGGGAGACTTCCTAATTGACGGCGGAATGAAAAATGAAAGGGAGTATGAAAATGCCGCAACATATTATCATTGCAGACTATGACCCCAGCTGGCCGCAAAAATATCGGGAAGAAGAGAAACGGCTCAAGCAGATTCTGGGGGAAAACTGCATGGCAATGTACCATATTGGAAGTACGTCCGTGCCGGGCTTGGCTGCGAAGCCCATCCTGGACATCCTGCCTGTGGTGAAGAGTCTGGAAAAGGTGGATGAGGCGGCTGCTGAATTTGAAAAAATCGGCTATGAATATTTGGGCGAGTTCGGAATCCAGGGCAGGCGGTATCTCCGCAAAGGCGGGGAGGAACGAACGCACCAAATCCATATGTTTCAAGTCGACGACATGAAAAATATCGAACGGCATCTGGCCTTTCGGGACTATCTGCGGTCTCATGCGCGGGAGCGGGAGGCGTATGCGCAGCTCAAACGGTCTCTGGCTCAAAAATTTCCGTACGACATTGACGGATACTGCGACGGAAAGGACAGCTTTGTGAAGGAAATGGAAACGCAAGCCCTCGCCCAGTATTGCGGAATATGGGATAGGCTGTATCTGGCTGCAAGGAAGGTTCAAAACGGCAGAGTCATTTCCCCATTTATAGAAGCCGGGGGAGTTTCCGCCGCGCTTGTTACAAAAAGCGGCCGGATATACACAGGCGTTTGTATTGACACGGCCTGTACCCTCGGTATGTGCGCGGAACGGAATGCCATTGCCCAAATGATCACCAATGGGGAGAGCCGGATTGAGAAAATTGTCGCGGTTATGCCGGACGGCAGCCTCGCTTTGCCGTGCGGCGCTTGCCGGGAATGGATGATGCAGCTGGACTCGAAAAGCGGAGAAATTGAAATCTTAGTGGATTTGGACACCAAACGAAGGGTACTCCTCCAGGATTTGATTCCCGACTGGTGGGGAACCGATCGGTTTTCCGCCGAGGGGTAATTGGGCCGGGTGCCCTGCGAGACGAGGCGTACGACGGAAGGACGCCCGGGTACGCCGTATTGCCGGGGACAAACCGTGAAAAGAAAGACACGAAACCGGAGCAGACCGGTCTCGTGTCTTTGTATTTTTAAGGACGCTTTGAATGTAAGCGTCAAACCTACCACCGACTTGCGGAAGGCTCTCCAATATGAAACAATA
>OFMI01000505.1_pt1 | contig 32282 bp, 25 predicted proteins | sample 1541741 | NCBI WGS metagenome assembly OFMI01 (sample SAMN04209219, study PRJEB22552) | human gut metagenome | biome: gut; material: feces | host: Homo sapiens | place: USA: Oklahoma | reverse complement strand
CCGGCAAAGTGTGCATTTTTAATAGTGCTTATCCGGCCGTGCCGCCCTTGCCCGGGGCAGGCTGCCCGGCGGCATGGAAGGGCGCGGTACCGGCATACCATGCAGCGCCCTCCTTCACCCGGGCGGCAAGCTGAGGCGTCACAGGGCCGCGCACCCTGCCGGGCACGCCCATCACCACACTGTTGGGGGGCACCGCCATGCCCTCTGTCACAAGGGCCCCTGCGGCCACCACGCTGCCCGCGCCGATGTGCGCGCCGGAAAGCACGGTGGCGTGCATGCCGATAAGCGCGCCGTCCTCCACCGTGCAGCCGTGCACCAGCGCACAGTGGCCTATGGTGACGCCGCAGCCCACGCATACGTCGTGCCCGGCGGCGGTGTGCAGCACGGCGCCGTCCTGAATATTGGTGTTTTCACCCACTGTGATGCTGCCGGAATCGGCGCGCAGCACCGCGCTGTAATATACGCTTGTGCCGCGCTTCAGCGTCACGTCGCCCACAATGGCGGCGGTTTCAGCCAGAAAGGCGGGGCTCTCCAGCCTGGGGGCTCTGCCCCTGTATTCCTTGATGACAGCCATGGAATATGCCTCCTTTTTCATGAGAAATTAACCTCTGCTGCCTCGGATAAGCAGCATCATAAGGACAGAAACGGTACAAATGCTTTCATACCTGCTAAATCAAACAAAAGAGCTTTGGGGCATATTAACCCGAAGCTTTTTGTTTCATGGAGCCTTAGTATCAGTGCACAGAGGTAACAACGGTTTTCTGGCACGCGGCAGCACCACTGGCGGCGTTATCCTCCTTGCCTTCCGTCAGGAAGGCCGCGCCGTCTGCCTTGCCAGCGATACCGCCGCGCGGCTGAAAACTCCGCAGGCACCAGCCGGCCTTACAGGCGGCGGCTGGCTGACGCCTGCCGGGCCAGAGAACGCAGCCAGCACCCGCCTGGGCGCTGTTCTCTTTGTACACTGATGCTATTTTCTCTTGAGAAAAATCAAAAGGGCGCGGCCGGGGCATGCCGGGCCGCGCCGTACAGCTTATGGGGGAGAAGCAGGTCAGTCCGGCATGGCGCGCACCACACCGCGCTCGGCGTCCACTGAGATATGCATGCCGTCCTCCAGCTTTTTTGTGGCGCCCAGCGCGCCCACAATCACAGGCTTGCCCAGCGTCAGGCCCACAATGGCCGCATGGCTGTTGGCCCCGGCCTCTTCGGTGATGATGGCGGCCGCATGGCGCACGGCGGTGAGCATCTCATTGTCTGTGGCAGGCACCACCAGCACATCGCCGTCCTTGCATTTGTGGTTGGCCTCCTCGGCGTTGTGGCACACGCAGGCGCGGCCCGTACCGTTTTTGCTGCCCACGCCCACACCGGTGAGCAGGGCGTCGCCCACAAGGTGGGCCTTTATCATGTTCGTGGTGCCCGAAATGCCGACGGGCACGCCCGCGGTGAGCACTACAAGGTCGCCGTCCGCCACCATCTGCGCATTTTTGGCCGTGGCAACAGCCTTGTCGATGAGCTCGTCGGTGCTGTGCGCGTATTCCATGCACAGCGGCGTAATGCCCCACGAAAGCGAAAGCTGGCGGAATACCTGACGCGTCAGCGTGCAGGCGAGAATATCGGTGTTCGGGCGGTATTTGCAAAGCAGCCTTGCAGTTTCGCCGCTCTTTGTCACGGTGATAATAGCATTGGCGTGGATATCCATGGCCGTGGTGCAGGCAGCATGGGCCACGGCGTCGGCCACGCTCATGTGCGCCTCGGGCGCGCGCTGGCGCAGGCGCTTGCCGTAGTTGATGTCGCTTTCCGTGCGCCAGGCAATGGCGGCCATTGTCTGCACGGCCTGCACGGGCCAGCGCCCGGCCGCCGTCTCGCCCGAAAGCATAATGGCCGAGGTGCCGTCATAAATGGCGTTGGCCACATCTGTAATTTCGGCGCGGGTGGGGCGGGGGTGCTCCATCATGCTCTCCAGCATCTGGGTGGCGGTGATGACGGGCTTGCCCGCGTTGTAGCAGCGCCAGATGATGTCCTTCTGGATGATGGGAATTTCAGTGAAGTCTATCTCAACGCCCATGTCGCCGCGGGCCACCATGATGCCGTCGGATACAGAGAGTATCTCTTCAATGTTGTTTACGCCCTCGCGGTTTTCTATCTTGGCAATAATCTTGATAAAATCGCACTTGCACTCGTCCAGCACGCGGCGTATCTCCAGCACGTCGGCGGCGCTGCGCACGAACGAGGCGGCGATGAAATCGAACCCCTGCTCTACGCCGAAGCGGATGTCGTCCTTATCCTGCGCCGTCATATACGGCATCGAAAGGTGCACGTCCGGCACGTTCACGCCCTTATGGTTCGACACGGGGCCGTCGTTCTTTACAGTGCACACAATGTCGCCGCCGTCGATGTCCTTCACCGTCAGGGCGATAAGCCCGTCGTCCAGCAGGATGCGCGCGCCGGGGCACACATCCTGCGGCAGCTCTTTATAGGTGATGGAGCAGATATTCTCATCGCCCATCACTTCGCGGGTGGTGAGGGTGAACGTCTGCCCGGCCTTCAGCTGCACCCTGCCGTTTTTGAAATCGCGCAGGCGTATTTCGGGGCCCTTTGTGTCCAGCAGGGCGGCGACGGGCATATCCAGCTCGTCGCGCAGCTTCTGCAGCTGTGCCAGACGGCGCGCGTGGTCCTCATGGGTGCCGTGCGAGAAGTTGAAGCGGGCCACATTCATGCCCGCACATATCATGTCGCGCAGCACGCCCTCCCTGTCGGTGGCGGGGCCCAGCGTGCATACGATTTTCGTCTTTCTCATAAAAAACACCTCTCTTTTCTTTAACCTGCATTATTATACACACTTTGGGTGCAATGCGCAATGAATCCCGTGACACTGTACAAAAAATTTGCTATAATATTACAAAGAACTTGCGCTGTGTGCCTGTGTGAGGGCGGGCGCAGCAAAAAGGGCCTCCCCGGCGCGCTGTGCGCCCGGCAGAAAGGATGTTCCGTGTATGGCAAAACGTGTGTTTCTTATCGTGCTGGACAGCTTCGGCATCGGCGAAATGCCGGATGCCGCCAGCTTCGGCGACGAGGGCTCCAACACCCTGGGCGCTATTGTAAAAAGCGGAAAATATGCCACTCCCATGCTGCAGAAGATGGGGCTGTTCAATATTGAGGGCGTAGCCTGCGGCAAACCGGCCAGACGCCCGCTGGCGGCGTTTGCGCGCCTGGCCGAGGTGTCGGTGGGAAAAGATACCACCACCGGCCACTGGGAAATGGCGGGTGCCGAAAGCGGAAAGCCCCTGCCTGTGTATCCGCACGGCTTCCCGGCGGAGCTTGTCCGTGCCTTTGAGGAAAAAGCAGGCCGCAAAACATTGTGCAATAAACCTTATTCCGGCACGGAGGTGCTGAAGGATTACGGCGAGGAGCACATGCGCACCGGCGCACTCATTGTATACACTTCGGCAGACAGCGTGTTCCAGATAGCTGCGCATGAAAGCGTGGTGCCCGTGGCCGAGCTGTACCGTTATTGCGAGCTTGCGCGCGGCATGCTGGACGTAGGGCGTGTGATTGCGCGCCCATTCGCCGGTACCTGTGCGGCAGATTTCAGGCGCACGGCGAACCGGCACGATTACTCATTGAAGCCGCCAAAGCCCACCATGCTGGACGCCATTCATGCCTCCGGGCTGGATACCATCGGCGTAGGAAAAATTTACGACATTTTCGACGGGCAGGGCGTCAGTGAAAAAATTAGGACGACAGGCAACGACAACGGCATGGAAGTGACGCTGGAGCTGGCAAAGCGGGATTTTTCCGGCCTTGCCTTTGTAAACCTGGTGGATTTCGACATGCTGTACGGCCACCGCAACGATGTGGACGGCTATGCCGCCGCGGCCACGCGCTTTGACGGATATCTGGTGCAGCTTGTAAAGCTTCTTGGGCCGGATGACCTGCTGCTTATCACGGCGGACCATGGGTGCGACCCGTCCACCCCCTCCACAGACCACTCGCGGGAATATGTGCCCCTGCTGGCCTTTGGCAGCCATGTGCGCGAAGGGGTAAACCTGGGCACGCGCCGCAGCTTTGGCTGCGTTGCCTGCACGGTGTGCGATTATCTGGGCGTATCCGCCCGGCTGGACGGCGAGAGCCTTTTGAACGATATTCTGCGCTGAAGGCGCTCGCATGATGCAAAACGGTGCAAAAAGCAGTACAGGCCCTTGATTATTTTAGAAAAACAGGGTAAAATCTTGTCATAAAAGCAGCGCGGCGAAAGGGGCCCCTTTCGTATCCTCCGGCTTCCGGAGGATAACCTGCGCCGTCTGCCCCCATGCGGCAAAAAAAGGCCCGGCAGGGCGCCGTACTTCGCGGGCGCGCTTTGCCGGGCGTGTGAAAATTTTGCCGCTTTGTGAAACAGGATGGATACAAATGCCGTTTATAGTAGAGAGATAAAACAGGGGAAAGGGGCGCTGCGCGCGTTCAGCCAAACACCCACACATGGCATACGGCCAGCACTTCGCGCAGATAGCTGGGGGCAATGGTGCTGAAGCTGATAGAGGCAGGGACGGCGCGGGCATTTGTGAACCCGGCCTTGCGCGCAAAGATGCCGGAACGGTAGATGTGAAAGCGGTTCGTGACATAGGCGATGGGTTCGTCTGCGCCGACACCTGCCTGTTCCAGCAGCACACGGGAAAATTCGAAGTTCTGCTCGGTAGATTCGCTTTTGTCCTCTTTTATGATATTCTCCTGCGGCACGCCGCGCGCGGCCAGATAGCGCGCCATGGCCTCGGCTTCCGGAATGACCTCGTCCGGCCCCTGGCCGCCGCTCACCACCAGCAGAACGTCCGGGTTTTCGCGGTAATAATCCAGCGCGGCGTCCAGCCTGCGCGCCAGAAGGCCGCTTACCTGTTCGCCCCGCAGCCCGGCGCCCAGCACCACCACGGCCTTTTCATTGCCCGTGGCCGGGCGGGCAAAGCTGGCTGCAAACAGGCCCAGGGCAAACAGAAGGTAGGCCCCGCACCCGGCAAAAAATACATATTTCAGCACACGCCCTGCGCCCGCGGCGCAGAAGGCGTCGATGCGCTTTTGAAACAGGGCGTACACCCACACTGCCGCAGTGATGCCGTACATCATGGCATTGCCCAGTGTCAGGTTGGTGCGCGCAGCGCGCAGGGCGCTGTCGCCCAGCAGGAAAATGGCTATGAGCCATACAAGCTTTTCTTTCATATACAGCCCTCCGGCGGGCATAGCCCGCTGGCCTTATTATACCGGGCCTGCGCCAGCTTTGCAATTTGGAAATTTCTTGCCAAAGTACAGGCGCTGTGATATGATAAATTAGAATATAAAATATGGTTTTTCTTTTATTTTCGCACGGGCCGCATGCCCGGCGCGGCGCTTGCCGCGGCGCGGAAAACCGAAAAGAGGGAGGCGCAGCGTGAGACCTGTCATCACTGTGGAGCATTTGCGCAAGGTATACCGCGTGGGCGATGAAAAAGTAGTGGCCCTGAACGATATTGAACTAGAGATAGGCAAAGGCGAAATGTGCTGCATCGTGGGCGCCTCCGGTTCGGGCAAATCCACGCTTTTGAACCAGCTTGCCGGGCTGGAAAAGCCTACAAGAGGCCGTGTGCTCATTGGCAGGCACGAAATATCTGCCATGACGGAGGATGAACTGGCCTTGTTCCGCCAGCAGCATCTGGGCTTTATTTTTCAAAGCTACAACCTTCTGCCCAGCCTGACGGCGGCGGAAAACGTGGCCCTGCCGCTGATGTTTAAGGGCGTGCCAAAAAAGCAGCGCGAGAAAATAGCGCGGCGCGAATTAAAGCGCATGGGCCTGCTGTCCCGCGCGGGGCACAAGCCCACCGAGATGTCCGGCGGCCAGCAGCAGCGCGTGGGTATTGCCCGCGCCTTTGCGGCAAAGCCTGCCGTTATTTTTGCAGACGAGCCCACCGGCAACCTGGACTCTGTCACCACGCGGCAGGTGCTGCGCATGATGCTGGCCATGACGAAGGAAAACGGCATCACCTTTGTGATGGTGACGCATGAAAACGACCTTGCCGCCTGCGCAGACCGCATCGTCACCATCAAGGACGGCCGGGTGCTGTCCAACCGCCTGCTCACCGATGCAGAGAAGGAAGAGAACCGCAAAAAACTGTTCGGTGAAATGGAGCAGGCCGATGTGGCCGAGCCGCAGACGACGGTGCGCGGCGATACGGACGGCATAGAAGAGCCGCACACTACCCTGCCCGGAAGGCAGAAGGGAAGAAGGCCCGCCCGGGCGGCGAAAAAACAGGAAAGCGCACAGCCTGCGCAGAACACCGGCGGGGCACAGCCCGCGGAAAAGAGAGGGAACAACGATGAAACGAAAGAATGATTTTGCAGCAAAACTGCTGGCGGTGTGCCTTGCGCTTGTGCTGGCTGCCGGCATGCTGGCCGTGCCTGCAATGGCAACGGGCGCGGCCACGCCTTCCCCAGCCAATTCGACGGTGCCCGGGGGCGGGGGTGAAGATAATGAAGGCGAGGGCAATAAGGGGGACAATAACAATCCTGGCAGCAATGGCATCACCGGCGGCATGCCATACATCACAGGCTACACTGTTGCGCCGCAGCTGGGCGTTGCGGGCGAGCTGCAGCGCATCCAGCCCGGGCAGAAGTGCTGCATCATCGTGAGCATCTGCGACCCGCGCTTTACAAAAATGTACGAGGAAAAGAGCAACACAGATGCTGAGGATACCGAAGCAGAAGTGCACAATAAGGCGCTGGAAAGTCTAATGGCAAACGCTTTCCCCAACATTAAAATTACATCTACCTACAACTTCGCCTCGCCCAGCCTGGGCGATATCCAGATAGGCGGCTTTGCCTATGATAAAAAGCTTTCCAGCGGCAATGACTGGACGTCCGGCCCGCTGGAATACCATGTGGCCTTCAACGACATCACCTACATGGGCGGCTCGAATAAGCTTTCGTTTGATGTCTCCTATTCGGGCCAGCAGGGGCTGGAGCTTGTGAACCTTTCGCAGAACATCAGCCAGTGCGTGGGCGCCACCAACGTGGAGGGCGGCAAGGCCAGCGCCATTGTGGTGCGCAGCGCCAGCTATGGCGGCGGCAGCGTGGTGGCGGGCCAGCAGTTCACCCTTACGGCGGATGTGTTCGTTACTGCGGGCACCACCGGCGCAGAGAATGTGGCCGTCAGCCTCACTTTGCCCGAGCAGATTACGGTAGTCAGCGGCTCGTCGCAGATATTTGTGGGCAACATGGCGGCCGGGGAATCCACCAGCGTGAACTTTCTTTTGAACGCCTCGGCCACGGCCGCGGCGGGCAGCGCCAACATCACGGTGAACGTGAACGGCAACGCCGCGTCGGACGGCGCGGCCCTCACCACCACCATGCCCATCACGGTGCCCATTGTGCAGCCCGAGCGCTTTGAAATTTCCCGCACAGATTTCCCGGAAGTGATAAACATGGGCGAAGAGACCTATGGCAGCGTCTCGTTCGTCAACAAGGGCAAGGGCACTATTTACAATGTGTCTGCCGAGCTGTGCGGCGAGGGCTTCACCACCTCAGAGGGCAACCAGTTTATTGGAAATGTGAACTCCGGCACGGAGTCCAGCGCCGATTTCACCATTTCGCCCACACAGGCGGGCACCCTTAACGCCCAGCTTGTCATCACCTATGAGAACGAGCAGGCCGAAGAGAAAACCATCACCAAGGACCTCACCTTCACAGTAGAGGAAATGGTGTTTGACGACCCCGGCATGATGCCCGGCATTGATGACATTCCCACGGAGCCCGCCCAGACGGGCATGCCCGTTTGGGCATGGGCCGTCATTGCGGTGCTGGCGGCAGGCGTGGCGGCCACTGTGGTGGTTATCGTGCGCAAGAAAATAAAAAAACGCAAAGAGAACGAGAAGCTGATGGAGGACGACGATGAAGATATCTGACCTGCTGAAGCTCAGCACAGATAACCTTCGCCGCCGCAAGGGCCGCACGGCGCTTACCGTCATAGGTGTGGTGGTGGGCACCTGCGCCATCATTGTGATGATATCGCTTGGCATTGCGCAGAACCAGCGCACGGACGCCATGCTGGAAAGCTGGAGCGACCTTACCCTCATCACCGTGTATAACTACACGCAAAGCGCCGAGACGCCTGCGCTGGACGACGACATGGTGGCCCAGTTCCAGGGCATGGAGAACGTGGTGGCGGCCACGCCCATGTATCAGTTCCAGAACATGAACGCCGAATTGTACGCAGGCAAGAACGACAGGTATTCTTCTTATCTGGACGCAACGGGCATGGACGTTTCCGCCATTGAGGCCATGGGCATCGAGCTTGTCAGCGGCAGCTACCTCTCGGGCCAGCAGCTTGGCAAAAACAAGATACCTGTCATGGTGGGCGAGCAGGCGGCCTTCAACTTTGAAGACACGAAGAAGAGCTACCGCAACCCTAACCGCTACCGCTGGGCCGAAACGGACGAAGACGGCAATATCATCAACGAGCCGTTTTTCGACATCACAAAAGAGCCGCTTACCCTGCGCATGATATACGACTATGATGAACAGGGCAACCCCAAAACGAGGGATTATGAGCTTGTTGTGGTGGGCGTTATGAAGACGGACTACACCAAGCAGGGCACTACGGGCATTGTGATGAACATTGAAGATATGCGCCGCCTGGAGGAAGAGTTCAAAAAGCTTTCCAAGGGCACCGGCGTGGGCGGCGGCGGAACGGTGATCATCGGCGGCAGCGGCACGCAGAAGGTGGAAGGCTACAACCAGGTATATGTAAAGGTGGATGATGTGAACCATGTGGCCGACGCCGAGGCGGCTATTAAGGCCATTGGCTATGAGACAAGCAGCATGTCGCAGTACCGCGAGGACATGCAGAAGCAGGTGGCGTCGGGCCAGATGATGCTGGGCGGCCTGGCGGCCGTTTCGCTGCTGGTGGCTGCGCTGAACATTGCCAACACCATGACCATGGCTATTTACGAGCGCACGAAGGAAATTGGCGTCATGAAGGTGCTGGGCTGCAAACTGTCCAAAATACGCCAGATGTTTCTGATAGAGGCCGGGTTCATCGGCCTTTTGGGCGGCATTGTGGGCGCGGTGCTCAGCCTGCTGCTGAGCCTTGTGCTGAACAATATCAACACCTGGCTGCAGGCGCTGGCCATGTTTCTTGCACGCTTCGGCATCGTCCTGCAGATTACCAATGTGGACATTGGCGCGCTGTTCGGCATGGGCGGCATGGGGGACATGGGCGGTGCGCTCAGCGTTATTCCGCTGTGGCTCATTCTGCTGGCGCTTGTGTTCGCCACAGTGGTGGGCGTGCTCAGCGGCATTGCTCCGGCCAACCGCGCGGTAAAGATAAGCGCGCTGGAGGCCATTCGCCACGAATGACCGGTGCTTTCTGAAGCAGAGCCCTGCGGGCACCCTTGGCCGGAATCGGCCCTGCGGCGGCCGCGGGGCCTTTTTGCAGCCTGCCGCCCCGCCCGCGGCCAGGCTTGACGGTGCCCATGGCAGGCCCTATAATAAACCATATACCGGTAAAGGCATGGCGGGAGGAGGCTGTTTTATGAGACAGTGCATGGATTCGGAAAACCTGCACCGGCGCCTGAAAAAAATTATTGGGCAGGTGCAGGCCATTGACAGAATGGTGGACGAGGATATTCCCTGCGAGGATATTCTGGCGCAGATAAACGCAGCAAAATCCGCCCTGCACAGGGTGGGACAGGTGGTGCTGGAAGGGCATATCAACCACTGTGTGCGCGACGGCATCGAGCACGGAGACGCCGATAAGACCATTCAGAACTTCACAAAGGCTGTGGAACGCTTTGCCAATATGACCTGACGCGCCCGCACAGGGCCAGGCTTCAGCTAAGCGGGGGCGTGTGTAAGTTTTGGAAGGGCCTCATGCCGGCGGTCTCTCAGGAGGCGCGGAGAAAATTCGCCGCTCGCATCACCTGTCCGGCTGCCGGTAAATAGGCATTGCTTTTTCAGAATTATCCTTTTCCTAACGGCTAAGCTGCTTTTCGTTTCCCGCTTCGCCTGGGGCTTTTGAAGCGAAAGCTTTTTTGCCCTTTCTGGCAGAGTAGGGGGCCGTTGCGCTTAAGTGAATACTGCAAAGCCTAGGGGCCATGGAATTATGCCATGGCCCCTGGGCTTTTACAGTTTTGCGGGCCGCGCCGCAAAGGCGGCCGCCGGCCTATGCCTGCGCGATGGGCTGTGTGCCGAAATAGCGGCAGATGGCCTCGTAATACACGCGCGCGGCGCGCTGGCAGCCCTGCGGCGTGGCCCAGGCCTCGTAATCGCCGCTGTTGGAGAGGAAGCACTGCTCGGCCAGAACGGCAGGGCAGGGGGCCTTTTCCAGAATGCCGAAGCTTTTTTCCTCACGCACGCGGGTGTCGCTGCTGTCTACTATTTTTTTGCTTTTGCCCTGATAATACACAAAGCGCACGCCCGTCTTGCCGCGCAGGCGGTGGCCGGCGCTGCCCATGCCCTGTGCGATGCACTGGGCAAAGCGGCTGGCCTCTTCATAATAAGCGCGCCCGGGCGGCGTGGGGTAACACTCGAACCCGTGCGACTGGCTGGAGGAATCCAGATTGCCGTGGATGCTTAAAAGCAGGCAGGCGCCCGCCTGCCCGGCGCGGGCGGCGCGATCTGCAATGGGCGCGTCCTGCCCGTTTTCGCGGCAGCGCACAGGCGTGTAGTTGGCGTCTGCCTCCAGCAGGGCATACAGGGCGTCTGCCGTTTGTTCGCACATCAAAACCTCATCTGTGGGGCCGGCCGCGCCTGTGTCCATGCCGCCGTGGCCCGCGTCCAGCGCAATGACGTGCGGCGAGCCCTGTGCGCAGGGCTGTGCACCCAGCTCATCCAGCGTGCCGAAGGCATAGCCCATTTCTTCCCACTTGGTGAGCAGTTCGTCCAGAATGGCGGCGTTGGTGGCGCTGGTGGAATGCAAAAGAACAATGGCGCCCGCATGGGTGCGGGGCAGAAGCTTGGAAAAGGCCTGCTGGGCGCTTGGCTGGCTTTCCTGGTTCCAATCCACATAGGCAAGGCTCCAGAAAATGGTGCGGTAGCCGAGCTCCTCGGCCCAGGCTAGGTTTTCGTCGCTGAATTTGCCTTCCGGCGGGCGGTAGAACTTCGGCATCTGCTGCCCGGTAGTCTGGTAATAAAGCGCCTCAGTGCTTTGCAGCTCCTGCGTGAACTGCTCTTTGCTCTGCGTGGTCATGTCGGGGTGGTGGTTAGTATGGTTGCCCACGGTGTGCCCCTCGGCTGCCATGCGGCGCACAAGGTCCGGGTTTTCTTCAATATAGGGTGCCACAACAAAAAAAGCGCCGGGGGCGTTGTGCTTTTTCAGCGCGTCCAGAATGGCAGGCATATTGCCGTTTTCATAGCCGCAGTCGAACGTCAGGTACAGCCGCTTCTGGCTTGCGCTGCCGCAGTAATAGGCGCTGTGCTGCGCAAGCTGTCCGGCTGAAAGGTTCGGCACGGGCGGCTCGCCCTCGCCGCCCTGGAACGAAAGCCCCCATTCATATTTCTGCGCGCTTACCGCCGCGGGCCAGGCCCACTGAAACAGGGCTGCCCCACCCCATGCCGCGGCCAGTACCAGCAGCATGGCGCAGCACAGTACTGCGCGCCCCATCCGCTTCCCCACACACCCGAACATGCCGCCATTCCCCCTTTTGCTGAAAGGGTATGATGCGCGCAGGGCAAAAAATGCACGGCGCGCCGGGCGGCTTTTGAGTGAAAAACGGCGTTTTTTGCGCCCGGCAGGCCGTTTTTGCTTGAACAACGGGTGGCTTTACGCTATAATCAAAACATATGGAACAAGGCCCGCGCGGCGCGCGGGCACTTCTTGTGGAGGGGAAAGAACGGAATGGAAAAGCCCAGCAACTTTATCACCGAGATCATTGATGAAGACCTTGCGCGCGGCGCAGTGAAGGAGATACACACGCGTTTCCCACCGGAGCCGAACGGCTATTTGCATATCGGCAGCGTGAAGGCCATCTGGATCAATTGGGGCATTGCACAGGCGTACGGCGGCAAGTTCAACCTGCGCTATGACGACACGAACCCCGCGCGCGAGGATGTAGAGTATGTGAACAGCATCCGGGAAGACCTGGAATGGCTGGGCGCGCACCCGGACGGCGGCGTGTTTTATGGCAGCGATTATTTTGACAAGTGTTATGAATATGCCGAAAAGCTCATCATGGAGGGCAAGGCATATGTGGATGATTTGACGCGCGAAGAGATGCAGGCGTACCGCGGCGACGACGCGGGCGTGCCCTCGAAGCCCTCGCCTTACCGCGGGCGCACCCCGCAGGAAAATCTGGAGCTGTTCCGGCGCATGCGCGCGGGCGAATTTGCAGACGGAGAAAAGACGCTGCGCGCCAAAATAGACCTTGCCAGCCCCAACATGAACATGCGGGACCCTGCCATTTACCGCATCAAGCATGTTTCGCACCACCGCCAGGGCGATAAATGGTGCATTTACCCGCTGTACGATTATGCGCACCCCATTCAGGATTATCTTGAGGGCATCACGCATTCGCTGTGCAGCCTTGAGTTTGAAAACCACCGCCCGCTGTACGAGTGGGTGATAGAAAATATCGCGGGCGGCGAGTTTCCAAAGCAGCGCGAGTTTGCCCGCCTGAACATCACCAATACCGTGATGAGCAAGCGCTACCTGCGCGAGCTGGTGGAGCTTGGCATCGTGGATGGCTGGGATGACCCGCGCATGCCCACGGTGTGCGGCCTGCGCCGCCGCGGCTACACGCCCGCCAGCCTCATTGATTTTGTGCAGCGCGCAGGCGTGGCCAAGGCAAACAGCCTGCTGGACGCGCGCATGCTGGAGTTCTGCATCCGCAGCGAGCTGGACGGCACAGCCCTGCGGCGCGTGGCCGTGCTGGAGCCGGTGAAGCTCATCATCGACAATTACCCCGCGGGCAAAACAGAGTATTTTGAACTGCCCAACAACCCGCAGGACGAAACGGCGGGCACGCGCAAAGTGGCCTTCACCGGCGAATGCTGGATAGACAGGGCCGACTTTGCCGAGGTGCCGCCGCCCAAGTTTAAGCGCCTGCGGCCGGACGGCGAGGTGCGCCTGATGGGGGCGTATATCGTAAAGTGTACGGGCCTTGAAAAGGACGCCGGGGGCAATGTGACTGCCATCCACTGCACGGCAGACCTTGAGACCGGCTGCGGCATGCCTGCGGACGGGAGGAAGGTGCGCGGCACTATCCACTGGGTAAGCTGTGCGCACGCGGTGGAAGCCGAGGTACGCCTGTATAACCAGCTGTTCACGCTGGCGGATATGAACGCCATGCCCGACGGTGCAGATTACAAGGATTACCTGAACCCGGACAGCCTGCAGGTGCTGCGCGGCTGCAAGCTGGAGGCCGCGCTGGAAAATGCGCAGCCGGGCCAGCGCTTCCAGTTCGTGCGCACAGGCTATTTCACGCCGGATTCTAAAAACCCCGGCGTATTCAACCGCATCGTCACGCTGAAGGACAGCTTTGCAAAGACGATGGAGGCAGCCAGGGGCTGAGCCCGTACGCGCCCGCGCGGGCGCAAAAGCAAAACAGAAAGGCGGAACACCATGGAATTCAAACGCGTGAGAACGCGCTTTGCCCCAAGCCCCACGGGCTATATGCATGTGGGCAACCTGCGCACGGCGCTGTACACCTACCTCACGGCAAAGCATGAGGACGGCACATTCATCCTGCGCATCGAAGACACCGACCAGGGCCGTTATGTAGAGGGCGCAGTAGACGTCATTTACAATACCCTGCGCGAAACGGGCCTTGTATGGGACGAGGGCCCGGACGTAGGCGGCCCTGTGGGCCCCTATGTGCAAAGCCAGCGCATGGGCATGTTTAAGGAATATGCCGAGCAGCTTGTAAAGCTGGGCAAGGCGTATTATTGCTTCTGTACGGAAGAGCGTCTGGGCGCTTTGCACGAGAGCCAGAAGGCCGCAGGCGAGGCCGTAGGCCATTACGACGGCCGCTGCCGCGAGCTGCCGCCCGAAGAGGTGCGGCGCCTTTTGGACGCGGGCACGCCGTATGTCATCCGCCAGAAAATGCCCCGGACGGGCAAAACGGCCTTTGACGACCTTGTGTACGGCCATATCGAGGTGGAGAATGCAGAGCTGGAGGATCAAATCCTGCTGAAAAGCGACGGCATGCCTACCTATAACTTCGCCAACGTGGTGGACGACCATCTGATGCATGTGACGCATGTTATCCGTGGGTCAGAATACCTTTCCAGCGCGCCGAAGTACAACCTTTTGTACGAGGCGTTCGGCTGGCAGGTGCCCACTTACATCCACTGCCCGCCCGTGATGAAGGACGCGCACACCAAGCTCTCGAAGCGCAACGGCGACGCCAGCTATCAGGACCTTATGGCAAAGGGCTATCTCAGCGAGGCTGTTTTGAACTACCTGCTTCTGCTTGGGTGGAGCCCGAAGGGCGAGGAGGAGATATTTTCGCTGGAAGAAATGGTGAAGATATGGAATCCGGCCAACATCAACAAATCGCCCGCCATCTTCGACACGCAGAAGCTCACGGCCATCAATGCGGCCTATATCCGCGCGCTGCCTGCCGGGGCCTTTATGCAGCTTGCCGCGCCCTGGCTGGACAAGGCAGTGAAAAGTGAGGTGGACCGCGCCCTGCTGTGTGCGAACCTGCAGCCGCGGTGTGAATTTTTGGGCGATATCCCGCCGCGCGTGGCCTTTATTGACACGCTGCCGGATTATGAGCTTGATTTGTTCGAGAACAAAAAGCAGAAGACGACGCCCGATACGGCGCGCGAGGCGCTGGCCGCCCTTCTGGCCGTGCTGGAGCCGCTGCAGCCCTGGAACAAGGACGCTGTTTTTGAAGCTTGCCGGGCAAAGGCCGAGGCTATGGAAAAAAAGAACGGCTGGCTGATGTACCCGCTTGGCATTGCGCTGGCGGGCCAGCGCTCTACCCCCGGCGGCGGGACGGACCTAGCCGCCATACTGGGCAAGGAGAAAACCTTGCAGCGCATCCGCCTGGCGCTGGAAAAGCTGGGCGCCTGAATTTAATTTGCAAAAAGGGCAGAGGGCGTGCTCTCTGCCCTTTGGCGCGCCCGGGCGCGCCGGAAAACGACCTTTTATGACGGAGGTGCCGCCTTATGGGCCACACACAGGAAAAGCCAGCTTCCGGCGGAATGAATATCAGCGTAAAATCATTCATCACGGCCATTGCCATGCTGGCGGCCCTGATGGTGCTCACCTATGTGCTCACATTTTTTGTGCCTGCGGGCACGTTCGAGCGCACCGAGCTGGACGGCCAGATGGCCGTGCTGCCCGGTACCTATCATGCCGTTGAGGGGGGAATCCCGTTCTGGAAATGGCTTCTCAGCCCCATTCTGGTGCTATTCAGCGAGGGAAACGTCACCATTATTGCCATCCTTGTGTTCCTGTTCGTCATCGGCGGCGTGTTCCACTGCCTAGATGAAAGCGGCCTGATGCGCTACATGCTGGGGCGCATTGTCCGCGCCTTCCGGCACAGGCGCTATCAGCTTATCTGCATTGTTACGCTGTTCTTTATGGCCATGGGCACGCTGGTGGGCTCATTTGAAGAGTGTGTGCCGCTGGTACCCATTGCAGCGGCACTGGCGGCCAGCATGGGCTGGGACGCCATGGTGGGCCTTGGCATGAGCCTGCTTGCCATTGGCTGCGGCTTTGCCACAGGCATATGCAACCCCTTTACCGTGGGCGTGGCCCAGCAGCTTGCTGGGCTGCCCATGTTCTCAGGCGCGCTGTGGCGCGCGGGCGCCTTTGCAGTGCTGTACCCGTGCCTGTGCCTGTTTCTTGTGAGCTATGCGAAAAAAATAGAGGCACGCCCCGAAAAGGGCGCGCTGGCGGGCCTGGCACCCGGCGTGCAGGCGCCGGAGGCCGGGCAGGCCTTCGTGCGCGACAGGGGGATGGACAAGGGCCTTGCGCTGTTTGCAGGCATATTGGGCGCGGGCATTTTGCTCATCTTTTCCTCCAGCTTCATCCCGGCGCTGCAGGGCGTGCTTTTGCCGCTGGTGGCCGTCATCTTTCTGGTGGCGGGGCTTGCGGCCAGTATAGCCTGCGGGCTGCGCGGCAAAAAGCTGGCGGGCTTTTTCAGGGACGGCGCCGTGAGCCTTGTGCCTGCGGTGGCGCTTATTCTCATGGCGTCCAGCGTGCGCTATACGCTGGAGCAGGCGCATATTCTGGACACCGTGCTGAACGCGGCCACCCAGCTTACCCAGCACATGCCAAAAGGGGCGACGGCGCTGTTTTTGTATGCGCTGGTGCTGGTGATGAACTTTTTCATCTCCTCCGGCTCTGCCAAGGCGTTTCTGCTGATGCCGCTTATCACGCCCATTGCCGATTTGTGCGGGCTGTCGCGTCAGGTGAGTATTCTGGCCTTCGCCTTTGGCGACGGCTTTTCCAACGTGTTCTATTTCACAAACCCCGTGCTGCTCATCAGCTTGGGGCTGGTGGGCGTCGGCTACGGCGCCTGGGCAAGGTGGAGCGGTAAGTTTCAGCTTATCATTCTGGCCGTTACAGGCGGCATACTTATGCTGGCCTCGGCGGTGATGTAGGGGGCAGGGCCCTGATATGCGCCGCAGGGCGCGCGGCGGCCGGCGGGGCGCATTGCCGCGCCGGGAAAGCGCCGTGCCTTGCGCGGAAGCTTATTTGGATAGGCGCGGCGGGCGGCGTTGCGGGAAGAGGAAAGGGGAAATGGGGAATGGCCGTAGAAAACAGACAGGCGCAAGCCGTGCCCGCGCAGGAGCGCATGCGCTTTGGGCTGTGCCTTGTATTTGTGGGCGGCTTTTTGGAATCGTACACATATCTTCTGCACGGGCATGTGTTTGCCAACGCGCAGACGGGCAACCTTGCCCTGATGATGCTGTACGCGGTGAATATGGACGCACATGCCTGGTATTACCTTGTGCCCGTGGGGGCGTTTCTGGCGGGTGTGTTCGTCAGTGAATGGATGCGCAGCGCCATGACTACGCGCAGGCGCGCGGCGTGGTACCATGCACTGCTTGCGGCGGAGGCCGCTGTGCTGGGGGGCATCGCCTTTCTGCCGGCGGGCGTGCCGGATGCCGTCGTCATTGTGCTGGTGTCGTTCGTGTGCTCCATGCAGTTCAACGGCTTTCGCAAAACACACGGCATGCCGTATGCCACCACGTTCTGTACGGGCAACCTGCGCAGCGCGGGCGAGCACACCTTTCTTGCGCTGAAAAAGCATGACAGAGGCGAGGGGCTTGCCGCACTTCGCTATTGGGCGGTGATCGGCGTGTTTTGCCTTGGCGCGCTGTGCGGTGCCGCCCTCAGCAGCTGGTGGGGGCAAAAGGCTATTCTGGTGTGCGCGGCCATGCTTTTGGCGGCCTATGCCGTTCTGTGGCATTTCAGCCGCCTTCAGCTGGAAGTGGTGGAATAAAAACAGGGAGGCTTTTCCTTTCCTGCACCGGCTGCTTTGGAGATGAAGACAGGCGGGGAGAGCCTTGCTGCCAAGCCGCTCTCCTGTGTGCATATCAGAATGAGTGAGCTTGTGAGAAGGCTTCCACCTGTCAAACCGGAAAAAATGAAAAGCACGCGCCTAAGCGGCGCGTGCTTTTTGCCGTACAGTGCTTAAATTTTTATGCAGACGTCCCACGCGCGCCAGATTACGGTGCGCAGGTTGCCCACCGCGTTTGCGTCGCCCACAATGTGCACATGCTTCGAGGCGGCGGCCAGCGGTATCGGCACATAGCCGATGGAAACGACAGTGGAATCACACGCGACATCGAATTCTTTGCCGTCCCTGCCGCACAGCGCCACGCCGTCCGGGCAGATGGCCTTTACCGGACGTCTCCAGATAAACGGGCGTTTCATGCAGAGCCAGCGTCTCGCGCAGGAACGACGAGTTTGCAAGGCACACGCCGCGCGCGGCGATGAAGTCGTTTTTCATCTCCACCACAATGGACTTTTTGCCTTTCAGAATAAGGTCGTATGCGATTTCACAGCCGGTGAGGCTGCCGCCAATGATAACAACGCGCTCACCCACCTCGCGGCCGCAGAGGTATTCCGTGGCCTCCATGGCGTGCTCCAGCCCGGAGATGGGCGCCTTTTTCGCCGTCCAGCATGGCCTGCTGTTCCTTATTCAGGTTCACCTTCACACCATCTCCTTTTTCCGCCGCAAAACGGCGGGCTGTGCTGCCCTCAGTATTGCTATATTGCCGCGCGAAGGAAAAGAGGGAGGCAGTATCCCGCACGCTTGACGCATGCGGGCGAAATAGATATAATGTTGCTGGCAGGTGCGGGTTGTGACGCCTGCTGTAAAAAAAGAAAAAGCCCGGGCTTTTTCTTTCCCTGCACTGTGCAGGGAAAGAAGGTGCCTTACCTGCAACAGATAGGAGCGTGAGAAAGAATAGTGCGCCGGTATGCGGGCGAGTCAAAAGCACCGCATGCAGGCCGGAAAACCAAATGGCAGAGACTTCCGGCGGCAGCCCAGCGGAGGGCAGTGTACCGCCGCGCTGCAGGCCGCGGCAAATTTAGGCGGCAGGCCTGCCCTGCCTCTTTTACAATGTCCTCTGCTTCAAAAGTGCCTGGTGCCGTCCGCAGGGGCGCTTTTGCATGCCGGGCATCTGCGCCTGGCGCCCGGTTTTCCGGCACAGCAGCTTTGAGGGGCAGGCCATGAAAATATTTTGAGGAGAGATTTTTATATGAAATTAAATATCAAATGGAACGCACTGGAAAAACGCCAGCTTTTGATATTTGTGCTGGCGGCCTTTGTAGTGCCCTATGTGCTGGGCATCGCCATGGGGGCCGGCTTTTATGCGGGCAGTGACGTAAGCTTTTTTGCCTCGGCCCAGATGTTTTACCCGGCGGCAGGCGTGATGCTGGCGCTGCTGTTCACCCGAAAAGGGGACAGTATGCTGCCGCGTAAATTCTTTGTGTGCTTTTTGGTGCTCACTGTGCTGATGCTGGCGTGCAGCCTGGCCAGCGTGCTGGTGCCGGTGCTGCCGTGGGCGCTGATTGGCAATTACGTCATGATGGGCGGCACGCTGGCCGCTTGGGTGTGCTATTTTGCCGACGGCAAGGCACGCCGCGCGGCCTACGGCCTGCGCCTTACCGGAACAGGCGGCACAAACTCTTTTTTGATGCTTGCCCTGTTTATGGTGCTGTATTTTGCGCGCATTTTTATCCTGAGCGGCCTGATGACGCTGGCTGCCCCCTCACTGGCCGCAGACGCGGCCATGCCCGAGTGGTGGAGCCCGCTTATCGCCCTTTTTAATCTGGCGCTTATGCCGCTCAGCTTCGTGCTGGCCTTCACCGCCTTCTTTGGGGAAGAGTACGGCTGGCGCGGTTTTTTGCAGCCCCTTCTGCAAAAGCAGTTTGGGCCCAGAGGCGGTATTCTGGTGCTGGGTGCGGTGTGGGGGCTGTGGCATCTGCCCATCAATATTTTTTATTACAGCCCCGACACATGGGTGCTCAGCGTGCTCAACCAGGTGTTCCTGTGCATCTGCTACAGCGTTTTCTTTGGCTTCGCCTATGCCAAAACAAAGAGCATTTGGGCGCCTGTGATGATACACTTTTTCAATAACAACGCCGTGCTGCTGTTCGCCAGCGCAGATTCCATCGGCAGTCAGGTGCTGGATTGGCTCAGCATCCTGCTCAGCCTTGCGGTTATGGGTATTCTGTACCTTCCGTTTTTCGCCAGCCGGGTGTTCCGTCAGGGCGGCGCCGTGCCCGGGCTGCCAAGGCATGAAGGGGCGGCCTGCGCCGGGGCCGTTTCAGAGAAGGAATGAACAAATATAAGGCGAAACCCCGCAGGGTGCTGCCTGCGGAGCTTTTCTGTTGGTCAGCTTTAGCGAAACGCCCCCTGGCCGTGCCGGGGCGGGTAAAAGGCTTTCGCTGTCAGTTTCGGGCGAGGCGAGAGGGTATTCAACATCCAAAAGATGCAGCACGCGGCGGTAAGCTCCCCGTTTATGGAGGACGGGGCAGGTGATGCAGGAGACAGAGTTTCAGTGCCTTTTGAGAGGCTTGCCGGTAGTATGCCCTTCCCCAGGGTATACGCAAGCCCCTGCCTTAGCCGGGGGGCCTGACTCAAAAGCCGCTTTCTGCGCCAACCGGAAACTCGCTATGGCGCTGGAAAAGCGAAAGCTTCGTTGTTATGGAACTGGCGCTGCAGGGGCAGTCAGGAAGACAAAGGTGCGGCATAAAACTGTACCCGAACAGAAAAAAGTCTGCCGCATGTGCGGCGGGCCCGCAGATACCGCCGGTGCCTTAAAGTGCTGTGGAAAAGTACCATGCCCGGAGAAAGGCCCTAAAGAAAAGCGATTGCATGCAGGGCTGCCTGCGGGCCAGGCAGAGGAAAAGTGCGCCTTTGGTGCAGGGCGGGCCGCAGAAGAATGACAAAAGCCCCGGCCTGCAGTGGTGCGGAACAAATGGAATATGCCTGCTTTTACTTCAAGGTGCGAACAAAGATGTGAACAGTGGGCAAGGGAAAAGCCCGTGGAAGATGGCCTCCACGGGCTTTTTATGGGTTTGTACTGCAAAAAAGACATCCTCTGAAAATAGGAATTCCGAGTTCAGAATGAATTCACTTTCATTTTAACACAGTGATTTTTTGATTTTTACTTCTGGGCATCCTGTTTTGGTAAAAGAGGGTGACCCTGAAAAAAGGCTTAAACGCTGGATTTATGACATGAAGACAGAGGCCGGAATTGGAATTGTCTCATTTTTGAGTTCCAAATTCCGGCCTCTGTTCAACTGGGGTTACGCGACAAAAAAGATACCAGTAAGGGGCCGTAGTAGCAACCCGCAAAAAGTTGGTAGTAAGCCGAAGCGTTGTGAGCGCGTTTACAAGCGAACAGCGTAGACGCAGCGTGACTTTTTGCGGAAAAGGAGGAACAGTGGAACGGATGACTGATTTTTTATGAAATCAAAAAATCGGAACGAGCGCAACTCGTTCCGACGTGGAGCAGATGACGGGAATCGAACCCGCGTGGCCAGCTTGGAAGGCTGGAGTTCTGCCATTGAACTACATCTGCATGCAGGCTCTGCCTGCACAGCGGCAAAGCTATTAAATACTCGTCTATTATACTGTGAGAAAGGCCTTTCTGTCAAGGGGCAGGGGGCGCCTGCTTCAGACAGGTAAAGTTTATTTCCTGCTTGACAGCTTATACCCATGTGGGTATAATATGCATATACCCATATGGGTATAAGGGGGCTTTGCAGTGAAATTTTTGGAGCGTGTTCTGGAGTGGGGCGGCATAAAGCGGAATATTGTTTTCCTCGCCATTTCCGGTGCCGCATTGGCGGTCAGTATAGCAGGAGTTCCGCCTCTGCCGTTCGATGCTGCATGGGTTGCTATTATTCTTTGCGGCATGCCTATTGTTCTGGAGGCTGTTATCGGCCTTGTAACGGCTTTTGACATCAAAGCGGACGTGCTTGTGTCGCTGGCGCTGGTGGCATCTGTGCTTATTGGGGAAGATTTTGCCGCAGGCGAGGTGGCCTTTATCATGCAGCTTGGCGGCCTGCTGGAAGAGCTGACTGTTGCAAAGGCGCGTGCGGGTATTGAGAAGCTGGTGCGCCTTACGCCCCGCACGGCGCGCCGCATTACACCGCGGGGAGAAGAGACGGTAGAGGCGCAGGCGGTGCAGGTGGGTGATATGCTGCGTGTGCTGCCGGGTGAGACCATTCCGGTGGACGGGGTGATTACCGGCGGACACACCTCTGTAGACCAGGCTGTGATGACGGGGGAATCGCTTCCGGTAGACAAATCGGAAGGCGATGAGGTGGCCAGCGGCACAGTGAACCAGTTCGGCGCCTTTGACATGCGCGCCACAAGAGTGGGGGAGGACAGCTCTATCCAGCGCATGGTGCGGCTGGTGCAGTCTGCGGATGCAGGCAAGGCGAAGATAGTGGGCCTTGCAGACCGTTGGGCCACATGGATTGTGATAACGGCATTGTCCAGCGCGGTGCTGACGTGGCTGGTGACGGGCGAAATTCTGCGCGCTGTCACAATTCTGGTGGTGTTCTGCCCCTGCGCACTGGTGCTGGCCACGCCCACGGCCATCATGGCGGCCATTGGCAATGCCACAAAGCATGGCTTTCTGGTGCGTGAGGGCGATGCGCTGGAACGGCTGGCAGATGTCTCAAAAATAGCCTTTGATAAAACAGGCACGCTTACTTACGGCACACCGGAGGTAGAGGCAGTATGCTCCGTTTTGCCTCAGTGGCCGCGCCCGGCACTGTATGCACTGGCCGCAGGGGCAGAGCTGCACTCTGAACACCCGCTGGGGAAAGCCGTTGTGCGCGGCTACCAAAAGGCAGGCGGCCCCGCGCCTGCCCGGCCGGAGGGTTTTGCCATGCTTCCGGGACGCGGCGTGACGGCCACTGTGGCCGGGGTGCATGTGGCAGCAGGCACACAGGCTCTGCTGGCCCAGCAGGGGGCGGGGGTGCCGCCCGATTTGGAACGACAGGCAGCCGTATACACAGCGCGTGGCTGCACGGTGATATACCTTGCGCTGAACGGCGATGCCGCCGGGTTTATTGCCCTGGCAGATACACTTCGGCCGGACGCGGCCGAAGTGATAAAGCGGGTGAAGGCATGTGGCCCGTCGCCCGTGCTGCTCACGGGTGACCATGAGGAGGCGGCCCGCACCATTGCGGGGCAGCTTGGCATAGATGAGTTCCGGGCGGGCTGTCTGCCGGAGGACAAGCTGAAGTGGATAGGCGCCAGCCAGCAGCAGGGCAGGCAGGTGTGCATGATAGGCGATGGCGTGAACGATGCGCCCGCGCTGAAAAAGGCGCATGTGGGCATCGCTATGGGCGGTGTAGGCAGTGACATAGCGGTAGAGGCAGCGGATATTGCCCTTGTGAATGATGACATCAAGGAATTGCCGCATCTGCTGCAAATGGCGCGAAAAATGATGCACACCATCCGGTGGAACCTTGCCTTTTCCATGGCACTGAATTTTGCGGCCATCCTCCTTGCCATAACGGGTGCTTTGAACCCCGTGGTGGGCGCTTTGGTGCACAACGCCGGGTCTGTTTTTGTCATCCTTCACTCATCCCTTCTGCTGAAATGGAAAGAACGGATATGACAGGAAAATTTGTTGCCCTGCTTATAGGCGCACCTGCTTTGGGCAGCAATGCTTTATACTTTTGCCGGGATGGGGAACGGGGCGGCGCATAGACAGCCGGGCCCTGCAAAGCGCTTGCCGGTGCCATGGCGCCCCAGTGCGGTGCTGGCGCCGGTGTTCATTTGGAGAGACGCTGCGGGTTGGCTGAAAGGCTTTTGCAAAAAATATTTTCTGAAAACCGGCACGGCCGCACTGGCCGTGCCGGTTCTTTTATATGCCGCATAAAGTTGCCCGGCCTGCGCCGTTTTCAAAAAAAGTATTGCTTGTGACGCAGCGTCATGATTTATAATACATGCCAGAGAAGGGGGAAAGCGCTATGGCAAAATACAGGGCAATACCGCCCGGTTTTATGACAGTTGGCGAGGCGGCGAAGAAAATGGGCGTTACCGTCCGCACTTTGCAATATTACGACAGAGAGGGCGTTCTCTCTCCGCCGGCGGCAAGCGAAGGAGGGCGCAGGCTCTATACGTACAAAGAGCTGGTGCAGCTTCATCAGATATTATCGCTGAGGTCGCTTGGCTTTTCGCTGGAGGATATCAAGCAGCGCGTGACCGCATTGGAAACGCCCGTCGATGTTGCAGAGGCCCTTGCGGGACAGGCAGAAGAGCTTCGCAAAAAAATAGAGGAGCTGACGGCCTCTCTGACGGCGATAGAACAGTTGAAGGCGGAGGTGCTGCAAATGCAGACGGTGAGCTTCAAAAAGTATGCGGATATCATTGTGAACCTGCAAATGAAGAATGCTTCCTATCACCTGATCAAGCGCTTTGACGATGACATGCTGGATTATATCCGCAGCCGGTTCGACAAAGAAAACGGTCTGGATTTTATGGAGAGGTTTGACCGCATAAGCGACGCTATTGTGCAGTTGAAAAAAACAGGGGTGCCGCCCGGCAGCGAGAGAGGCCGGCAGGCCGCAAAGGAATACTGGGGCCTTATTATGGAATTTACAGACGGGGATATGGGCATGCTTCCGAAGCTGGTGGAAATAGGAAAAATCGGCGCGCCAGCAAACAACTGGGAGGAAAGGCAGAAGCTGGTGAACGAGTATATAGAGCCTGCCCTGCAGCTCTATTTTGCAGAGTTGGGGGCGGACCCGTTTCAGGAGGTGGAGGGATGAGCGCAGCGATACAGGTTTGCGGGCTGAAAAAAAGCTATGGCGGCCGTGCCGTCCTCAAAGGGCTGGATTTCCATATCCGGCAGGGGGAGATATTTGCCCTTCTGGGGGTGAACGGCGCGGGGAAGACAACGGCGCTTGAATGTATGGAGGGCCTGAGAAGCTGCGACGGCGGCACAGTTACTGTATATGGGAAAATAGGCATTCAGCTTCAGTCGGCGTCGCTGCCTGCACACATCAAACCAATGGAGGCTGTAAAGCTGTTCTCCAAATGGAGCGGGGCGGAGCCGGACGGCTCTATACTGGCAGCCCTTGGCATACGGGAAATGGAGAGAAAGCAGTATGTTCAGCTTTCCACAGGGCAGAAGCGGCGGCTTCACCTGGCCCTCGCCCTTATTGGAAACCCGGACATCATTTTTCTGGATGAGCCGACTGCAGGGCTTGACGTGGAGGGCAGGCTTGCGTTGCACGAGCAGATACGAAGGCTGAAGGCGAAGGGAAAAACCGTCATTTTAGCCAGCCATGATATGGCGGAGGTGGAGACCCTGTGCGACTGTATCGCAATTTTGAATGGCGGGCGCATTTCCTTCTGCGGCACGGCCTCTGAGCTGACTGACAGGGTGGGGCAAAAATACTTTATCCATATCGAGACGCAGCTGGGAAACCGCACCCTTGAAACAGAAAGCATAGAGGACACTCTGCTTTCGCTTCTAAACAGGCTGAAAGGCGAGGGAACCAGGGTGCTGGACATCAAAGTGGACAGGGGCACGCTGGAGCAGCACTTTATGGAAATGACGGGGAGGGCAGGACAATGAACGGTTTTTTATACGGCCTGGCACTTCAGTGGAGGCTGGATATCAGAAGCCGGACCCTGCTGGTTACCTGCTACCTTGTACCGCTTGTTTTCTTTCTTCTTATGGGCGGCATTTTCACTTCCGTCGTGCCCGAAATGAAAAGCACGCTGATAAGTTCTATGATTGTGATGAGTGTCTCCATGGGGGCGCTTATCGGGCTGCCGCCTTCTCTGCTGGAGACATATGGAAGCGATGTGAAACAGATGTATAAGGCGAACGGGGTGCCCGTATATTTGGGGCTTGTCACAATGGCCTTTTCTGCATTTATCCACCTGATGCTCACCACTGCCATGATACTAATGCTTGCCCCGCCGCTGTTCGGGGCAGCTCTGCCTGCAAGCCTTTTCCGTTTTTTCCCTGCGCTGGCCCTGTATACCGTTGCGTCGCTGGGTATTGGCAGCGTGCTGGGGCTGGCCGCAAAAAGCCAGGCAAAATTGACGATGGCGGCACAGCTTGTGTTCCTGCCGTCCATCATGCTTTCCGGCATTATGTTCCCCGCAAGCCTGCTGCCAGGTCCTTTGGAGGGCGCGGGGCGCATTTTTCCCGCCTTTTGGGGCTACAGGGCAATGCTGGACGGCGGCCTTCGGTTGGAAAACCTGTGGTATCTTGTGCTTGTATCCTGCTTGGCGTTCGGTGTGTGCGGCATACTTCTGAAAGAGAAAAACGCCGTATGATTATGGTGTTGCTGATTTGCCGAGCAATTATGGAAATGATTGCAAAGAGGGCCTGACGGTTTATCCGTCAGGCCCTCTTTGCAATTTTTCTGCGTGCCTTTGGCTGGGCCCACAGGTACAGCACAGAAGCAATCAGGCCCCCGTGCTCTCGCGCGAGGGATAATACAGGTTGTTGGAGATGAATTCCAGCTTGTCGCGCAGCGTATGCTCCAGCTCGTTGATCGTGCTCACCATGCTCATCACAGTATCATTCACGTTCATAATTTCTTCCAGCGTCACTTCGCCCATGCTGATGGCCTTGTGCAGCTTTTCGCTTTCCGCGTGCAGGATATGGCTGAGGGCTGTTTCCTCCAATGCGATGGATTCAATCAGGTCTGTGATGGCCTGGCTCATGGAAATAGGGTTTGCAGACGTGGCAATGGTCATTGGCATAGAATAGCTCCTCCCTTTCGTGCCCGGCCCAAAAGAGCAGGGCTTTGCCCTTATTCTATGCCTGTAAAAAGAAAAGGTGAGGAAAACGGGTACCTTATACAGAGGGCGGTGCCCCGGACCCGCCGCATTTTGAGGTGCGCTTTTTACGGTTACGGCACAGGGCCGATGCGCAAAATGCGAACAGGGCCAAAGAAAGCCACTGGGATGTGGAAAGGCCGAACCAGATGCCGCGGACTGCGTCGCCGCGCAGAAATTCCAGCAGAAACCGCACGGGGGCATATAAAAGGAGATAAAAAGGCAATGCTTTGCCATGTCCTTCGGTGCGCAGGGCAAAGCGCCACACAAGCAGAAAGATAAGCGCCTCAAACGCAGCCTCTGCAAGCTGAACGGGGAAATAGGGCACGCCGTTGGGCGCGCTGAGTGAGCATGTAAAGGCAAGGCCAAAGTGCCTGCTTTCAACGCCGTAGCAGCATCCGTTCAAAAAGCAGCCAATGCGGCCAAACACATGAAACAGGGGCAGGGCGGGCGCGAGGCAATCCCAAAACAGCGGGGCGTTCAGGTGATACCGGTGCAAATACCAATGCACCGAGGCAATAAAGCCCAGAAGGCCGCCGTAGTATACGGTGCCGCTTGTCAGCGTTATCTCTGCAAGCAACGCGGGCGCCTGCACAAGCCGACGCCAGTTTTGAACCAACAGAGGCGCGATAGTGAGCAGGTATAAAAGCTTTCCGCCGGCCAGAATGCCGATAAGCCCCATGGCGCCCGCATTGGTGATATCCACGCCGGGCAGAGCCATACGCCTGCTGCGGGGCAGCACAAAAGCACAGCATATGCCCGCGCCCGCCAGGCACATCAGCCACATGCTTTGAACAGAAAAACCAAACAGAGAGACCGTGGGAAGCATACAAAACCTCCTGAACAGATAAAAAGAAAGGCAGCGAAACGGTGTTCCGCTGCCTTTTTGAAAATGCTGAGCTTACATGTTTGCGGCCGCGGCGCCAAGGCTGGCAAGGGCGCCCAGAGCGCACAGCGCACACACCAGCAGAGCGGCACTCAGCGCAGTGCCGACAATGCTGCACACAAAGCCGGCTGTGGCAATGCTGGAGGGCGCCTGCTTGCGTGCCTTTACCCCCAGCACGATGCCAACAATGCCCAAAATCAGGCCGACATACACATACAGGAAAGAAAACACGATAGAGAGGATGCCCAGCACCAGCGAAATGATGCCCATTGTGTTATTGCCGCCCGCGTTGCCCGGCTGCATGCTGCTGTCCATGTTAGGCTGCATCTGTTCCATAATTGAATACCTCCTGAAATCACCGGTTTAATTTGGCATGCCCTTGCATCAAGGTGCAAACCGCAAAACATGCCTGTTTTCATTTTAAGAGCATGCGCATATCTTGTCAATAGAGGTTTGAAAAAGGCGTATGAGGGCGCTTAGAAATAGCTGACGCTGACGCGCTTTCCCATCTTTTCGAGGGCCTCGCTCAGCTGCTTCACAAGCTGTATCTTGATGCCGAAGGTGATGGGAAGGTCCGGGTTCTGATGGGCCGGGTTGATGGCACGCCCCACAAAAAAGCAGATATCTGTGGCATATTCAAACAGATACTGCGCAATGCGCGAGGCGCCGTCCGTCTGAAGGCTCCACAGGTTTGCCAAATCGCTGTTGTTCAAAAAAACATTGGCATATTCCACAACGCGCGAAAGCGTAATGACGCCCTCTGTCACAAGGTCTATGCCCCGGATGGTGGCGATGGGAGGGATGTCCGGGTCTGTGCCGTAATCCAAGCTGGTAACCACATCCTCGTGCAGATAACCTGCTGCCAGCTTCGAAGTGGTGCCTCCGCATACGATTTTCCTGCCCTCTTTGGCAAAGAACAGGGCCATCATCTTGCCCACATCCGCCGGGTCTGCCGGGGGGCCTATCATCAGGTTCACCGGCTTGCGCTCGCGCACGCGCACGGCCGCGACGGTGGTGTCGTCGCCCGGCTCGCCCGCGTACAGACGGTTGCATTCGTCTACAATAAGGGCCGCCATCATTTTGGCGGAAAGCGTGTCCTCATACATGCGCTCGGCAAATTCTACCACATTGTCGCGCTGCCAGCCGAAGTTCATGCTTTGGCCCACGCCGGCCCAAATGGCCCCGTCGCTCATGGCTATCATCATATCGTTCAGCTGCAGGGGGAATTTGCTCTCCAGAATGGTCTTGCCCTCTATCACGCGGCTGGTGGTGGGGTAGTCCCAATGCTTGCCGCCGCGCAGAAGGATGACGTTCGGATTGTCGAACTGGATGAGCGTGGCGGTGGTGTTGTCCTCCACGTGGATGATGGTAAAGGTGGAATATGCCACCTTGCGCACGCTGCAAACAGGCAGCGTTTTCACAATGGTATCCACACATTCCTCAATGGGCATGCCGTTTTCTATCATGGTAGAGAGGATCTTGCTCGTCAGCGTGGAGAGGATATTGGCCTTCACGCCGCTGCCAAGGCCGTCCGCCAGAACCAGCGTCAGGCTGTTGTCGCTGCGGGCGATGATCTCCACGCGGTCGCCGCAAAGCTGCTCGCCCTTTTTGTTCAGGCTTACATAGCCGGTATCCGTGCAAAGCTTGTCCATTCAGCGCCGCCCCTTCGTCATTCCTCTTTCAGTGCGTCCTTCAGTTTGGTGAGGGCCACCTTCGTCTCCGCCGTCGTCTCGCCCAGAAGCGAGGCTATCTCCTGCACCACGCGCATCTGCTTTTCTATCACTTCGTTGGTGATGTCCACCGTGCGCTCGGTGATTTTCGCGCGCTCGGCTGTGCGCGTCTCTTCCTCAGTAATGTCGCGCATGATGCTGAAGATAATGCGGTATTCCTTGTCGTATACAATGCTCTCGCTCACATACTTGCCGTATTCCGCCAGATATTTTTTCTTATCCTTTACCGGGATGCCCGTGGCCATGGCCTCCATATAATCCGCCGGGTTCAGAATGCGCACCACCGGGCACGAAAGAATATCGCCCGGCTGTTTCAAATTGAACAGCGCGCAGGCCGCGCGGTTTATCTGCTGCACGCACAGCTCCTCATCCATCACAAAAATGGCGTTTGGTGTGTTGTTGATGACATAGCCGGAGAAGGTCTCGGCGCGCTCTTTCAAAAACGGCAGGCACATGGTAAGGTCCGCCTTGCCCTGATATACGGCAATGGCCTTTTCGCGGCAGGTGGCGTAGCCGCAGCTGCCGCAGTTCAATTCCTGCTCGGGCGCTGTTTTTCCCATTTTGGCAAGAATGTCGCGGATAGCCGCCTCGCCCGGCATCTGCTCGTGCGTGCCAATATACGGCATGTGCTTTTGCAGCTCTTCGCTTTCGGGAATATCCAGCGCATGGTCTGCTTCGCCGGCAAACTGCAGCACCTTGCTTTCGCCGCGCAGCACAGAGGCGTGGTGATGCCGGATGCCGGGGCCGTTCACGCACGCGCCCTCGCAGGCGTTCATCTCGATAAAGCAGTGATGGAACGTGCCGGCCTCTATCTCTTTCAGTGCGGCAATACAGTTCTGCACGCCGTCCACGGAAAGATAGGTAAAGCCGCTGTTTTCCGTGTGCATGCTTTTGATGACGCCGCCCTTGATGGGGAAGAACTGGGCGCGCTTGCCGCCGTCCGCCTCGGGGGTAGGGCAGGCAAGCTCCACACCGGCCTCGTTCAACCATGCCTCCAGCTCTTCAAACGTCAGCACGGCGTCGCACAGGCCGGGGTACAGGTCTGCCTCTTCCTTTTTCGAGATGCACGGGCCGATAAATACAGTGGCGGCGCCCGGCCGCTGCTGTTTTATGCGTTTACAGTGTGCCAGCATGGGGCTGAGCACCGGCGCCAGATACGGCAGTGCCAGCGGATGGTATTTCTGAATAAGCGCGTTGATGCTGTGGCAGCATGAAGAAATGATGACGTCATGCCTGCCGGAGGCCACCATGCGTTCGTATTCTGTTTTCACAATGGCCGCACCAATGGCGGTTTCTTCCGCGTCCGCAAAGCCAAGCTGCAAAAGCGCGCGGCGCATGGCGGCAAAATCCCTTGTGGCAAACTCTGCAATAAAAGAGGGGGCCACGCTGGCCACCACCGGGCGCCCGCTTTGCAGCAGTGCCTTTACAGCGGGAATATCATCGCGCACCTGCTTTGCGTCCTGCGGGCAGTTTACAAAGCAGCAGCCGCATAAAATGCATTCATCCGAAATAATGTTGGCCTGCCCGTCAGAGAACTTGATGCTTTTCACCGGGCAGTGACGGATACATTTATAACAGTTTTTACAGTTGGACCTTTTCAGCCCCAGCACCTTTTCCATATTATCAGCCCTCGGAAGGTTTCAAAACATCCAGCACCTTTTCTTTGAAGATGCCGTCGAACGTATCGGCGTTCAGCCCCGTCACAATTTCATCGTCTACCTTGATGGTCACGCCGTTCTGGCAGTGGCCAAGGCAGAAGGCAGCGCTGAGGGTGACGGTGTCCTCCAGGCCGTGCTCGCGCAACGCCTTTTTCAAAAGGTCTATCACGGTATAAGAGCCTTTCAGATGGCAGGACGAACCTACGCACACACAAATCTTCACGGATGTCATCACTTTCCTTTCGCCCGTGCCGCACGGGGCTAGTTACTACTTGTATTATAACGAAAGCGGCAGGGAAGGTCAACGCGCGGCGCGAAAATAGACGAAGGCAGGCGGCATTTTGCATGTGGGCGGCTTGACAGGTGCCTTGCACTTTATCCCGCATCCAAGGCGGCGGGCCATACACGGCCTTTGCTAAGGCACGATGACGCTGCCGCTTTGCCGCGAAACGGGAAAAATACCTGTGAAAAGGCAGATATTCTCTTGACAAACGCCCCGTTTTTCGCTAAGATAGAATGGCGCCGCGGAGAGATGGCTGAGCTGGTCTAAGGCGCACGACTGGAAATCGTGTGTGCCCCATAAAGGCACCGAGGGTTCGAATCCCTCTCTCTCCGCCATGAAAAAGCCCGTGGAACCAATGTTCCGCGGGCTTTTTTGCACACATATTCTTTTTGCAGCCCGGAAAAGGCCAAAGCAAACGTACAGGCGGTGCAGGGCACTGTGCGATGAAACTGGTGCAAGCTGAAAAGATGGCACAAGGGCGGCTGGGCGTGGTATAATATTTCTGTATAATGAACACAGACAAAATCAAGGCGCAAGCCCTGGCAAACAAATGCCGCCCCGCTGTGAACATCGGCACCCTGCAGGCGCAAATGGGGCCGGCATGGTGCCATAATCCCAAGCCACTGTGAGTAAAAACAGGAGGCATATGACATGGAGCTTTTCAAACGCGCCTTGCGCGTGCTGGCAGTTTTTATGCTGACGAACCTTGGCCTGCTGGAAATGCTTTGCCCGCTGCCCGGCGCGGTGCATTGGCCTTTGCTTTTAGGGCTTTTGGGCGTTTACATGTGGTTCCATATCTGCCCGCGGCGTGCAAAAGGTGTCGCGCCGCGGCTGCGCGCCATGATAGGCGGGTACGAGCTTCTTTTGGCCTCTTTTCTGGTGCTGGTGGCCGAGGTGCTGTTCTATGCCGCCCTGTTGTTCGCCGGGCTGCCGCTTGTGCCCGCCCCGTATTCTGCGCCGCGGTGGGTGGCGCTTGTGGCAAATCTGCTGTTTTTCCTCCCGCTGGCGGGCGCGCTGCTGATAAACGGCTTTTTCCGCGTGGCCCTCACCTCGCGCCATCTTCGGGTAATATGGCGCGTGCTGCTGTTGTTTTTGTGGTGGGTGCCTTTTTTCAACATCTATCTGTTTTTCCGTGTGCTGAAAACGGTGCGCAGCGAATATTTCTTCGAATGTGCACGGCAGGAGGCCGAGGCCGTCCATGCCGAAAATGAGGATTGCAAAACGCGTTACCCCATCGTGCTGGTGCATGGTATCTTTTTCCGGGACTGGCAGCTGCTTGGCTACTGGGGGCGAATTCCGGCGGCCCTGCGCCGCTGCGGCGCGCAGCTTTATTACGGCGGGCAGCAGTCTGCCCTGCCGGTGGCCCAAAGCGGGGAAGAGCTTGCCCGGCGCCTGCGCGAGGTGCTGCGTGAAACGGGCGCGGAAAAGGTGAACATCATTGCGCACTCGAAGGGCGGGCTGGACAGCCGCTGG
>OFMI01000502.1_pt1 | contig 32343 bp, 36 predicted proteins | sample 1541741 | NCBI WGS metagenome assembly OFMI01 (sample SAMN04209219, study PRJEB22552) | human gut metagenome | biome: gut; material: feces | host: Homo sapiens | place: USA: Oklahoma | reverse complement strand
ATCTGCCGAGCGAAGACACGCTCTGTCCGTCTTCCCCCTTAAATTTTGACCATGTATAGTCAGAAGGGTTGCTGCTTTCTGTAGCAGTCTCCTTGTTGACGGCTATACCGATATATTTAGTCGTGTCTTTAGGCTGTTGGTACATGCCCGTTCCGTCCGCATTGTCCGAATAGGCAACCCATGTGTAATAAGTCTTTCCGTCGGCACCGGTAGCACCCGGTATGCCGTCTTCTCCCTTTATATCGCTCCATGTATAGTCGGATGGATTGTTACTTTCCGTAGCGGTCTCTTTGTTGTAGGCGAAACCTATATACGCTTTTCCGGTAGGATTGTTGCTTATACCACCACCTTGCGCGTTGTCGGCATATTTTATCCAGGTGTATAGAGTTTTCCCGTCAGCTCCGGCAGGACCGGGAACACCTTGAGGGCCTTGGGCACCGTCCTTACCGTCCACCACAAGAGGTATCGTCTCCACGTCCACTACTGTACCGTCCACGTAGAATATGAACTTGATGCTCTTCTGGAAGCTTGATACCGGTACTCCGGCATTGTTCCCGATTGAGACTTCGGATGCACCGTCAAGAGAATACTTCAAATCGCCCATCCCGGTCTCGGCCGTGCCTCCAGAAACCGAAGACTTCAACCGTGTACACGATACGGAAGTTACATTGAGATTACCATTGGCATCCTTTATCACGGCAGATACGCTCGGAACAAGCCGGTAAAGAACGGCATCGGCACCGCCCTTGACACCTGCCAGGGTAAACGTGAGCTGCCCGGTGTAGGCTTTTCCGTTATAGGTGGCTGTCAACGCGACGGGTATCGGATTCCTGCCGTCCAGAGCCACGCCCTGCTTGACACTGAAAGTTATCTCTCCGGTGGAAACATCGTGCGTCTCGGTGACGTTGGCAGGGAGCGTGCATGTTATGCCGGTAAGGGTCATCTTCTTGCTGCCGTAGCTCATCCAGGCAACCGTGCTTATCGATGTGTCCTGGTACACCTTGCCGTCATTGGTAAGGGTGACGTTGTCCATCTGGTTGGTGAGGTCTGCGAACACTGCCGATTCTCCCGGGTCGCCCTTGTCGCCCTTGGAGGCAATCTTCTGCCAGTCATTGTTGGTGCCCGGCTTGGCTGACGAACCGTTCTTGTTCATGCAGGCCCATGTGCTTCCGTCATGGGTCACGCTGTCGTAGTAGTCATACTTTCTGCCGGATTCCCAAACGCCCTCATAGCTCAAGTCCTTGGCTGGTGTGCCGTTGGGCTTCAATCTCTCTATCGTGCCGGAGATGTACACATTCTTGCCGTAGAACGAATAACCGGAGAAGTCCATGCCGCCGATGGAAAGGCCGTTGAGCTTTCCTACCTGCATCTCGATGTTCGTTTCCGGGTCTATCACCCAATTGTTGACGTGGGTAATACGACGGGTGTAGTATCTGTTCTCGTATGTAATGTCCTGGCGGTCCTCGTCGGTGAAGTTACCGTATCCGAAGAAGTTCATGCCCGGCATCGGGTGAACGGACGTACCCACCTGAAGCTCATACTCGAACTTCATGCTACCCGCCTCGTTCTCCAGTATATTGGTCGGGGTAAAGTAGGATGTGGCGAAACCGGAATACTCTATGAAACCGTTAGCGCCAATCGTATCCTTGTCGATGTTCCCCCCACCTATGTTGTGGAATACGCCACGGCATATGTCGCTCACATGAAGCGTACCGTATTGGCCTTCCAGAAGGTCAAGGGTGGCTATGCGGTTCTCGGTATCCACAGTCTTTATCGTTCCGTAGGCGAACGTGTTTGCCTTGTCTCCCGATATAACGTCTATGCAGTTGAAGGTAATCTGAGGGACAATAAGCTCCTCACGGAATACAGCCTTGTCTGTCTCGATAACAACCTTGCCGTTCTCGTCCAGATAGATGGAGCCTCCGCTTCCTCCGATAATCCCAGAAGCGAAGTTCTTGCTTATCTGCAATCCTTTCTCCGCGGTCAGCTTGTCGCCAACTTCCAGCTTGAAGGGGGTGCGGTCGTGGGTGGTCTTGCTGAGGAATATTTTACTTCCAAATGCACGTATTATAGACTCTACTTGTTGGGTTGTAAGGCCACCTCTGCCTTGTCCGCTAGAAAGTGAATCTATTTGGTTCTGTATTTTTTCAAGCGTACCGACAGTCTTGTCATTACGAAGTATTATCTCATAGCTGGGGATGGAGCTTTTACCCTCGTTAATAGTCAAACTCTGGATTATTACGCTCCCGTTTATGTTTAAGTCCGTATCTTCAAATAGCATTAAATCCCCTTCTTTCAGAGTGTCGTGAATGCTTTTTTCACCCTTTGAAGTAGCCTCTTCGTGCTGTCTTGCCATGAAAATGTCATCCACCTTAGGCTCGTAAGAATAGCGAACAAAATCATTCTTGGCAAGATAGTCCTTAGCAGCAGTCAATAGTCTCTGTGAGGCTGCCTGGATATATACATCCGGCATGTCGATATTGAGAAGGACAAACTCGTCTCCCGAGCTGATATTGTATCCTTTGTACGGGAAGTATAGCTTTAAACTTTCATCATAGGAGCGGTTGCATGTCAACACATACTTATTGCCTACTTTTTCGCATTGGGCTATTTCAAATTCCCTTCCTCCGCACATACCGCTTTTCATTGATATGGTAGCAGCCTCGGAAGTCTGATAATCACTTATATTAAAGCCAATATCCTTTAGTGTGATAGTAAAAGTAGGAGTATCTTCATTGTTCGTCCCGTCATCTGTCAGTTGTTCTGCGTCGGCAACTTCGTCAAGATTTCCATTGTCCCCTTCATCAAGCGATATGCTTATGCCTGCCGCTCTTAGTTGGTCAGCGGTAATTCCTTCCATTGAAGGATATATCTCTTCCAAATCTCCAGAACCGTCAAAATAAACACTTCCTTCCCTTATTCCTAATGTGGAGATATTGGGGCTGTCTATATAAGGGTCAAGAGTAGTCTTGGGAAAATCTGGCAGCATAAGATTTTCCACCGCCATGTTGTTCGGCAAGTAGTTTGACGGTGAACTGCCTGACAGTTTGTTGTAATACCGGTTAGGCATGTTCCTTGTGCTTCCGTAAGCACGCAGCCGGGTAATGATGCCTTGGTCTTCTTCTGCCGTTTTCTGGATGCTGTACAGCCCGTTACCCTTCCCGTAGCTGAAAAGCTTTCCTATTGCGATTCCGGCAGTTCCAATTGTTATAGTCCGTCCTTTGATGGTGAAGTTAGCTTTGAACTCGCTATTTGCCAATGCCAAAGCGTCCCATACACTGATATTGTCTACCGTAATGTTTTTGTTGCTGACATTGACATATTCCGGATGAACTGTAACAGTCCATTTCTTTTCACCCTTGTATATCCGGTCAAGATTTACTTGTATCCTTTCGGCCAGCGCATTTATACTTTCCGCATAGAAGCTAAAGATCGGCAAAGATGAATAATGGATTAAATTATCCCCAACCACATAATCAAGAAAGCTGCATCTTACCAGTTCGTCGGACAACGAGTTGAACTGCACATCTTGGTAATTGAAGGATTCCCCGTTTGTTCCCTTACTTGACTTCTTTAATTCAGTCGGAATGTAGTTCAGCTCAAAGCGCTCTTCCCGGTAAATCAGATAATCTCCTATTTGAAATTCTATTGGGGTAGGAGAGGATATGGAAAAAGTGACGGAGCATGCCCCCATGAACTCTCCATTGTATTCCAGTTGATTGAGAATACATCTTTCGGTCTTCCCGTCTTGGCTATATACAATGAAGCTGTCCATTACTGTGCTGTTAGTGTTATTGATGTTTTGGGGTCGGTAACCCGGAATGTGATTTTGAACGTAATGACATCGCCTTCATCTGATTTTCTCACGAACAAATCCGGGTCGATGGACTTGTAATACACACCTTGTCTGCCTATTTTAGTATATGTGTCATACACTTTCAGACAAGTGCCGGTATTCCCTTTTCCGGTCAGATAGTCCAGAAACGCTTCAATCTTGCTGTTTGCCGTGCCCATTTCCCCCTTGTATGCAAATTCCACATCAATGTCGTATGCCTTCAGTTTTATCTCTTCCGGGAAAAATGTGTCTTCTCCGTCTTCGTCTGCCCATTCTCTCGCAGGCAAATCCTTACTCTCTCCATAAGGCATAAACGGGAAGTCCTTGCATACTATGGACCATTCAGTGTAGGTGTCCAATACCGGACTTCCCGATTTATTCTTCTGAAAATAAATACTATACAGCTTTGCCATGCGTTATTTTGAGTTTGTGTCGTGAACAAAAAAAAAGAGCCAATTAGCGGATATTTCCGTTAATCAGCTCTTTAGGCTTGTCATTATACAATGCAAATATAATGATTATTTTCTAAATAAAGCTATTTGTGTATATAAAATGTACTTGTATTGTGATAATCATACAGACAAGTCTATTTTTTAAGCAGTTTTTTGTTCAGGACTTTCAAATCAAACGTACTCTCTTTATGTTCCTTATTGAATTTCACAATTCTCATCGCACTTTTTCCCAATAGCTGCATTATTTCTATTTTTTGGCTCTGTAATTCAGATATTGCCTTGAAAAGTCTTTCTCGAACATTGTCTCTATCCATAGTTGTATTTTTTAAGGATGGGCATAGGGTTATGTCGCCTATTGTGGCGGTTAACGGCAATCCTACACCTATAAATTATTGTTTCAATGCAACCGCCACGGAGCAATGGCAAGACAACGTTGTTTACGAAACAAACTTACATAAAAATGTTCGTTATTCAAATATCTGCCTTGATGTAATTTTATTTTTCTATGAATGTATATGGCTGTTCAAGAATTTGTTTACGAAATAGACTTGCCCTTTTCCGGTAACTTTTGATGTTATTGTTGTATGCAATACACCTCCACTCCCAGACCTGACTCCTTTCTTTATTTCAAACAATCCTTGTTCTATGTATTGTTGGTTTGGGATGTTGTACCGTTCTCCATGTTTTCCAAGATAGCCTTTCTCGCGCATCCATGCGAATAATCTTTTTTCTCCTATGGAATAACCATTTTGAGCAATCAGCTTTGCAAGTTCTCCTATTAAGCATGAGCTGTTGGATGCTTGAACGGCATTGGTAAAAGCTATAGCAGGGGATGCTTCGGCTACTTTTTGTTCTGCCTCAATGCGTTTTTGGCGCTCTTCCTTTAAGTTCTGTAATGCTTGTATTGCAAAATCCGGGTCTGCAAGCAGTTTTTCTATAGTCACATCTGTGGCGTATATACCATGTTTGCGGATTGATGGCAGAACTTCTTCGCAGACCCAATCTTGGAATTTTTCTGCGTCGGGAAGATTGCTTCTCATTATCAAACGATACACATCCTTTTCTGGAATATATACCATATTAACTCCACCAATACCGTTGCTGTGTGGGTGAAACACCTTTTTGCCTGATTTACAATGCCTTTGAATAGCATCAGCTGTGTCGGAATATCCTAAAGCAATTGCCACGTCCTTTGCACAGAATAGCGGTTCTTCACTTGTTCCTGCAACTCTAATTTCGCCAAAAGATTCATTCTTGAAAATCTGAATATTATTTTTCATAACTTTATGTCTTTATATAAATGAAAAGGGGAGCACCAGCCTAACCGTATAAAGTGGAAGTTTACGAGTTAAACCGATGTCCCCAAATATCTTTATCTGTGCAGAACTTCCACAAACTGCAACTATGATAGCTATCTTATGGCAGCAAAGTTATTAACTGTTTGAATATCAGTCAAATGTTAATAATTTCACTTTTTATTCTATTTTGGGATGAATGAAATAGAATGAAATAGAGTGAAATAAAATGAAAATCAATGCCAATAAAAAAAACTTATTATTTTGTTGTAATTTAGATTCTATCCAAACAACAAGCTAATAATTGTTTATTGCCGTTAATTTCATGGGCTTTGTGCCGTAATGTGTTAACCAATGATAATGACCGTGATACCCATAACTTTATGTTATAATATAACGCTTTGAAATATAGCCTATTGCTGATTGGGCGTTAATCCCATACTTGCCATGTCGAACAACCTCCGTAGACACTTAGCTGAAAGGGAAACCTTTCTTCCCGATATGATATAGTCTTTCCCTTCTGTAAACCACTCTTTTATAAAAGCCTTTGCTTCTTTTTCGTCCTTGAAAAATAGTCGGCTTACCTCATTTAAGGAAGAGGGATATTGTACTCCGGCATTATGCCTGCTTACTATGTTCCGTACATACTCCTTGACCTTTGATATAGGGGTGGAGTAGGTGAGCTTGTTTGTTTTCATTTTGTTTCTTTTTAAATTATAATTTACCTATTGCCCACCCGGCAGCCGTATTGCTGCCGGGGCATCACAACATGAGCGTTGGTCGAAACCTCAACGTGCGTCTATGCTAACATGTGGCAATATGTTCTTATTAAGGCTTCTAAGGTCAAAATCCGACTTAGAAGCGTTCGGATTGCATTTTGATATAGACATAGGGGCGAGAAGCTCCATTATTTCCAGCTTCTCCTGCTGCAAGGCTGATATTGCATTATATAGTCTTTTCCTTAATTCTTCCATATTCTTTAGGGTATAGTTGTGGCTGTCGGGCATTGGAACCGACTGCCGGATGATTAAAATGGTGTGATTAGTATTTCTTCATGCAGCTAACGAATAAGGCTATGATAGATATAAGGAGACCTGCAATGGCAAATATCAAATTCCAATTGATAGGATTGTGCAAGTTGGGGTTAACGGCAAGATAGTGCTTACCCTCTTCGGTGAGTTTGGCATTCCATACATGACCGCCAACTACATAATTAGCTTTCACCAGACCTTTTCTTTCAATGGAACGGATGGAAGCGGTGAATACATGCTGTGGATATGTTGCCGGGCATTTCCCGCCAAACTCCGCAACAATCCGGAATGCTTGTTTCTCTTCCCTTGTTAATTTTATCCGTTCCATAACCTACTCGTTTTCTGCAAATTTACTAAATACTACGCAAAATATGCTATGCATCAGGGTCTATTTCACCCTTAATCTGCTTGATGGCTTTCCTCACATTCCACTCATTCTCGTACAAGGCGATGATGAAGCGTCTGCCCCTTTCAGTCCATACGGTATAGACGTTGGTTCCTATCGAACCGTCCGAACGTGTATAGGTCTGGGTACGGGTAGAGTGCAATCCCCATGTGGAGTAGGGGGAGTGGAGCAGCCATTGCCCCGATTGGCGATAGATTACGTTTGTGTCTTTCAGCTTCTTGTGCAGCTTCTCCGCGTCCATTCCTATCTGCTTGGCGATTTGTGTGCTGGTCAGAGTGTTCACGCTTTGCAGGTGGTTGTTGTAGTAGTTGACTTTCGGAGCAGCTTCCTTGATTTCCTTGTCCTGCAGTTCGATGGTGGCTTGCTGTTGCTCGGTTTCAATACGCAGTTGTTCCTTTTCTTTTTCAGTAGCTACTAATGCTTCCAATGCTTCAAGATAAGTTTGTGGAGTCTTGATAACTTTTTTCCCATTTTCGAGATATTCTAAACGGTTGATTATTCTTTCACGCAGAACTGCATCATAACCAGATGCAAGAATGAGGCATCCCTTTGGGGTGAGATTAAAAAGAGGTCTTTTTTGACCGTTAGCGTCTGTGTATGACCCCAATCCAAAATTGGATGCGGATACACCTTGTGATAAGAGGCTGCGAATGTCACGCATTACATGGGCATGTTGTTTGCCCGTAACCTCTGCTATTTCAAGAGAGGTCATACCTTTTTGATTTGGAATTAAGCTTTCCATACTTACTATTGTTTGGCATTGTAATTATAGACAGAAAAACGGCTGTCATTTCCCGTGTCGCCAAACAATAGTAAGATTTTCTCCGAAGAGGAAATATTACGCAGGAAAGACAGCCGTGTATTTTTTATACAGGCAATTGGACATAAAAAAAGCCCAACTAATATAGTGAGCGATAACCGTGCTCTACGGAGAAAGAATACTTTACTATTGTTTGGCACCACAAAGATAGGTATAATCTTTAAAAGTGCAAACTTCTTATTAGAAAATCAATTGCTTTTGTTGATTTTCTAAATTTTTGTACGAATATATAGAAAATGTTGTATTTCTGCCAAATATATTATATTATAAAAGTTCAAATATGTTATATAACATACTACATATAACAACAATTAGTGTTAATAAAGGCGTATCTTTGTGCATATAAAAAAACAGCTATGAAAATATTTTTATATTCATTATTGTTAGTATTCAGTTTGGTATCATGTAATACTGAAAGGAAAGAGTATGCAGAAAAAGTTTTATCTATGGATAAAAGAATAATAGAATATATAAATGAATATTATTTGTTGCATTCTAATTTGGAAAAGGGGGATATATCTAAAAGAGAATATGAATCTCATCGGAAAAAAGCTGTTTTAATCAACCAGGATATGGAAATGGTGTTGCTTTCAAGATATACAGAACCATATATTACAGAACAGTTTAAGAAGATGAATGAAACAATTTTTCTAGAATTGGCTTTGAAATGGGAAGAGCCTGATTATGTAGATAACGAAAGTGTACATAAGGTTGTATCTCCAATTTATCTCAGTTATAAGCTCTCTATATCTGATAAGATAAAAAGTGTAATTAAATAGATTGTATTGGAGTATACATAGAATATTTGTTTATTGTATGTTTTGTAAATAATTAAATCCCCGTTCCAAATAGGTTCGGGGTTTTTTATGTTTTATAACATTGATAAGATATTGTAATAAATGAAGAATAATATAATGTCTAATTAAATTTAAAGACTTAACTTTGCCGCACATTAATTAACAAAAGTATATATATGAAAAATCTTATTTGTTTAATATCCTTGTTCATTTTGTTTATTGGATGTTCAGAGGATGAAGAAAAGTATTTGAATGTGGATTGCCAATCTATAGAAATTGACAATAACGGTGGAGATTATACAATACACATATCATCTAATGATGAGTGGGTTGTGGATTGTGACGGTAGCTGGATAAAACCTACTAGCGGATTAGGAAATGGAACAGAAGATTACACTATACACATATTGGAAAACGATACATATGATGATAGGAATGGAAAGATTTATTTGAGTTATTCTAAAGAAAGAATAACCATTCCGGTGTTGCAATATGGGAAAAAGGATATTATTCTTTCTACGGATAGAATAAAAAGTGAATGGTCGGGATGTAAAGAAACTCTGACTATAAATTCAAATATAGATTTCAAATATGACATTTCTCCTAATATAGACTGGGTACATATCTCATCTTCTTCAATTACTAAGGGGCTTTCTTCTTCAGAATTATATATATCTATTGATGAGAATAAAAATGAAGAAAGCAGAAAAGCAAATATTGTGTTTTCAAGTGAAAATATAGAAAAAGTATTGAGCATTGAGCAAGAAGGATATGTGCAATTACAAAGTATTTCTTTCGAAGAGGGTAGTTCCCTTTTGATAGACAATAATAATCCATATGAGCTTATTCCAATCTTCTTCCCTGAGAACAGCTCTGAGAAAGATATTGTATGGTCATCTAGCAACAAAGATGTATTGGTTGTAGAAGATGGAATTCTTAAAGTTGTCAATAATGGAAATTGCACTATAAAAGCATCTGGTCCCAATGGAGTTTCTGCTTCTATTAATGTAACAGTAAAAATAAAGTTAGAAAGTATAATACCTATATCTGAAGCTGGATACAATATGTATTCTGACAAGTGGGGATTTGGTCATAAGGGAAAACTGAGCTTCAAAGTTAAACCGGAGAATGCTTATCTTGGGGAACTCGTATATACTTCAAGTAATCCTGATATTGTGTCTATTGAAGATGGATATTTGATAGCTAATTCTTCTAAATCTGGTTTATCCAGAATTGAAATAGCTGACTCGTATAGTGGAGTGTCAACCTTTATTGATATAGAAGTTGATAGATGTTTCTTTTATGCTGGAAATACTGGTATAAACCAGATGGTATACGGTTTAATGATTTCATTTGGTGGAGGAATATACTCTAATAATCCAAATGACAGATTTGAGATTACAAACGTTACGGTAGTTGATAAGAATGATTATGTAATAGCATTCGCTAATTATATCGGTTCTCCATCAAATAGAGTTACTTTTAGTACTGGAGAAATAAATATAACTGAGATGTTTGGCATGACAACCTATGATTTTGAAAAATTGTCAGAACTTGATTTTCTAATAGGGTATAAATACAATGGCGGGAATGAAGTCTATTGGAAATATGTTGATATAGACGCTGGTAATCGAGTAAAAATATGAAATAAGTCAAATGGCATATTATTCTGCCATTCTTTTATCAAGTCAAGCGGAGGGGACTCCGCTTGATTTGTTTAGTGGCACATCGTTTGTTATACCGATTATGGTAATATTGCCACAATATTATAAAAATGAAAAAGTATGAGTAAAAAGCAAAAGACAAAGACTGTGGAACTTAACAGAAGTTCTAAAACTGGACGGTTCGTTACAGAAGACTACGCTAGAAGACATCCAAACACTACGCAGACTGAACACCGCCAGAGAAAGAAATAGGTAGCATCGCTAAAATCTTTTTCGTAAGAAACTCAATTAAGTAGGAATAAGCTTCATCACTATCATTGGTTAAGTTTATTCCTGCTTTTTCCAATGTAAAGTTGGCTATATGAAATATTTCGTGTGCCAATATTGACAGTCCTTTTATGTCTTTCGGCAAATTTGGCATATACAAAATCATCTGACCGCCCGGCAATAGAAGGCTTTTCCCCTTTTCTTTTCCACTAATGGTAGATACTATTTCAGAGGCTTGTTCACTGCCAAATATCTTTGAAAGCTTAGCTTTCAGATATTTCTTTTCACCGAAGTGAACCATTACGTCACGGTCATATATGTCTATGCTTATAATCTTATTCATAATGAATATGATATTGTGTTTTATATACAATAATGCAAATATATAGAAAATAGCCAAGAAGTTGTTATTAAACATATGAATTATGATTAAAATTATATCTTGTATTTAGATTTTGGAGTATTTTTGTGTCATAAAAGAATAAGTGCTATGTCAAAGGAAGTATATACTCGCGAAAATTTTAGGTCTTCATTATTAAGACAGATTATTATTAGGGCCGATTATTCAAGCTTGACTGATTTGAATGGGTTTATAATGAAATTGAAGTCCATAGAATGGTTCCAAAGGCTTTTTGCGGGTTATCGTCTTGTTAGGACAAATAATTTTAATCTGCAAATAACTCCCAAAAATATAGAAGAGAGGTTTATTCCTCTTGAAGTTAATGAGACTGGAAATATACATCGCTTTTTTGATTATAAAATAGGGCCCATACCAAGTGTTGTTATGGATATAAGTCCTACTTTTATTTGCCTTACAATAGAATGCAATGATAAGTATGACACGATAGATTTATATATAGATTCTATTGTAGATATTATAGCGGTTTTGAAGGAGTATGATTCATATGTACAAATAGAGAGGTTAGGTATAAGGAAGATAGATGGAAAGGACTATCAATCGTTGGAGGAAGCATATGAAACATTTGAGGTCATGGAGAGCTTGAAGAATGATATTATAGGTAACGCAGGACCAATAAAAAAAGTTTATACAGATTCTTTTTTGTCTAAGGATGCAAATCTTAAAGTAAATTTTACTCGTGGATTAGAATGTTTTCCAGATGGCACTATTCGATGTATTTTAGATATGGATGGATATGTTGATTCCTCTTTAATATCTCTTGAAGAGGTAAAAACTAAAGAAGGAATTGAATCTTTGCTAAAAAACAAAATAAATAATGAGTTATTTAAACTATTTAAAGCAAGTGTAACTGAAACTTTCTTATCTAAAGGACTTATATCATGAAAAAAGAAAATTCATCTAGCAATATAGAGTTTAGCACCACAAGAGCTTTTGAAACCAAAAGTTCCCATTCTTCTCATGGAGAAAGAATTAATTGGGCTTCTCAAACGTTAATAGGGAGCCAAACACGGGCTATATCTTCTAATAATAATCAAAAGAGAGTCAATATAACGGTTTGCAAAAATGCTAAGGGGTGGTGAAACGGAAATACCAATTACAAGCTCTGGTGATTTACGCGTAAAGATATTTGTTATAGGGTATAAAAATCAAGGAGAATCTATTATAATATTATTCATAGATGCAGGTGAAGAAGGATGTCCTGTAAAATATTCTATCGTAATAGATTGTTTTAAATATAATAAACGGAATATTACAGATGAGATATTAAGACATTATTCGGTTAGTACCGTTTCGATGTTATGCTGGACGCATCCTGATTTAGACCATTCTGTAGATATTGATACATTAATAAAGAAGTATTGCAAGGAAAGTACACAAATATTGCTGCCGGAGCATTTTTATAACGAATCAAGTGATATTATTACAATAAATAATAAAACACTTCGGGGAGCTGTTGATAAAGTTTTTAATCTGAATAGATTAAAAAAGAGAACTGTTTCCAATATAAGTGTAACGGATAGGGGATATAATGAAATAAAGAGTTTAAAATTTGCAGGAGTTGATAGGAATGTTTTTGCTTCTGTAAATGCTGTCACTCCTATATCCTCTATTTTATCTAGTTATGTAAAGGAAGGTAAACATAATGTAAATAAAAACGAGCTGTCCATCTCTTTTATAATTAATATTGATGAATATTATTTATATTTTGGTGGAGATGCCATGAATAATCATATAGATGCCATTAATCCGGCTTTTATAGAGCATTGCCGTTTTGTGAAAATTCCACATCATTCATCTGATACATCTACGAACTTAATAAATTATTTGCCGCAGGAGATAGATACTGCATGTACTACTATATTTAGTACACATAATTTGCCAAAAGAATTTGTATTACGAAAATATTGCAGTATGGGGAAAGTGTTTTCCACTGGTGGACATAATAATAAAAAATATAATTATGGAGTAATTGAATATGAGTATGATTTTTCAAAAGAAGAAGTTGATATGAATGTTCGATTACACGGTAATGCTATTGAATTGGAATATTGAGCCAGACATTACATCTGGCTTTTTCTTTGCATAACATCCCCATCGGTTTCCACGGTGCAATCTTCTCCATGAATGTAGACATAAACGGATGCGGCACCGCTTTGCAATATGTGCGTTTTCGCACGGTCGTACACATTGATGAATACCTTGCTGAACTTGGAACAGTCAATAGTCACGTCGCTGTCGTGACGGACATAGATGTCGCAAGTTGAAAATCCGTCAAATAGGAGAGTGCCTTTGCAGTTGCCGTTCAGAACGGCTATGTGCTTCATGTTCCTTGCTTGCACATCCTCATCGACAAAGATATTGTTTCTGTGAAGGATGTCCTTGTCGAAGTGCTCCTTTATGAAAGTGTTGGTGGGATATCCTTTCTCTATACAGAAATCAATCCCGTGCAAATACTTGTCAATCAATCCTTGTTGGTCAGGTTCTCCCCACTGTTCCGTCCATTGTGCGCATAATCCCAATGATACGGCTTGGTTGAGCAATGTCCTGCTTAGTTCTTCCTTTTTCATATCCGTATATTTAAATTCTTATTTTTCTTTCCCCCTTGTTTATAACCATGTTGAACATGTCTCTAACCTCTTGCAATACGGCAACATTAGCTTCTGTGTTTTTGGCGCTTCTAAGCGTATTGTCTGCTATTGCCCTTAATTGTGTAAGCTGTGCTTCTGCAAGTACATTGTATTTGGGCAGAATGTCGTTTCCTATTTTCTCAAGCAGCGCTCGCTTTACGCTTACGTCTAAACGGATGCCGTTGAGATATGAGTTTGTCAGATTCATTGTTTCCTCGCTGGCTTGAATGCCGGACTTTGACATTCCGGAGCTGGAAGAATCCCCCGTACTGGTAATGGCTCCTCCAGTCGCTTTGTCAAAGGCTTCAAGAAAGGACTGGGAAGCTTCTATCATTGCTTTCCCTTCATTGTCAAAGAAGTTTTTTATAGCTTCTGCTGCAATAACCCCATTGTCTTGAATATCGGTAAATTCCTTGAATAGCCCGTTTTCGCCAAAAAGCTTGTCCTGCAACTTTTCAAACATGGGCTGTATTACCATATTCTTCAAGATGTTGTTGGCAACACTTTTCATGATGTTGTTCACAACATTGTCAAAGGCTTTGGCTGCATCTTCTCCGTTGGCAAAGGCCTCTACCAGAGCGTTGCTTATTTGTCCTGCCCAATCTTGGAAATCTATTCCGTACAATTCTTTAGTAAGGTCTTCTACAAAATAGGCAATCTGCTCATTCAATTCAGCCAGTTGGTCTTTATAGTCTTGTATCTTGCTGGAATCAGATTTCTTTTTGTCCTCTTCATCCCTTAATTGCCCCTCTATTTCGGCACGTTGGGCAACAAGTCCTATATACTGCGCTTGATATTGCTTAAGAGTGCTATTATCAAGTTCTTTCCCCGCACCGACTTTTTCTAAAGCCTGCAATGCCTCCGTGTTCACTTGTATATCAAAACGGTGTGTCATGGCTCTGAATGGAGATGATAAATCCTTATTGATTCTTTTTCTCAATTCTTCTACATAATTTATACCTCCATCTTTCAGTGCCTCAAATTGCATTCTGTAACTTTCAGTCAATGAACTGCCTGCGCGTTTGGCTTGTTCTTCCAGTTGTTCATATAAAGAAATGGCGCGTTGTATGCTTTCATCACCACCAAGGGATTTCTCTATGGAATTTCCCAACTGGTCATAAGCGGATTGCATCTCTTTAACTCTCTGTTTACTGCGTTGTATGCTTCTTTCAAGAGATTTATCATGTATTTGCGCTATTCCAGATATGAGGCTTAATGCCGCACCTGCTGCCGCTCCCCAAGGACCTGCTGATTTCCCGAAAAGAGAAGTGGCTATTCCCATTCCTTGCGAAGCACCCTGCAATCCCCCTCCCATAATTCCGGCTATATCTGAAAGCCCGGAGCCTACTCCAAGATTTTCAAATACTCCTCCTAAGAAATCAGCGGCATTGGCAAGCGCATCAAACTTGCCGATTACGCCTTGTATGGCTGCTGACTGATCGGAATATGCTGCTTTTAATTCGTTTTCTGCAGCATCAATCTGTTCTTTGGGGGCACCGCTACTTCTAAGTGAGTTTAGCTTATTCCTCGCATCTTTGATAGTATTAAAGGAATCCACTAATGCCTTGAATGGATTACGTTCAGTAAGTTCACCACGTAACTTTCGTAATGCCTCTACCAGTTCTTTGGTGTCTTCTATTGACAATCCTTGTTTTTTAGCAAACTCTTCTACCTTAGAAATCATATCATCCAGAGTGGCAGTAGATACACGGTCAAGGTCATCAAAGATACGTACCCAATCACTGCTTTCTTTGAATTGGTCAAAAAGGACAGAAGATTTCTCTTTTTCGGCCCGTTTATTGACTTCTTTTATAAGGTTGTCAGCCATTTCATTGCCAATGCTCCCTCTATTGTTTTCTAATTCGGAGATTGCCTTTTGCCGTTTACGCTCAATTTCTTCTATTTTAGCTGAATAATCCTTGTAGTCATTTATCATTTGCAATAGATTATCAAAGTTTTCAGCTTTTAGTTTTTTGCTTTCCTCTTTGATAGTCTGATACAGTTTTAAGATTTCATTGTCACCAAATTTGCTTTTTACGGCTTCTTCATCCATTCCCAGAATGTCAGAAAGAGATAGATTACTGCCATTCTTTTTTAATGCTTCCGATAGTTGGTTCTGCAAATCTTCAACGAAACTATTAAAAGATACACTTCCTCCAAAAGCTATATTCATGGAAAGGGACTTATTCCCAGTCGCTTCAAATAGCTTTTTATACAAGTCCCATTTTTCTCCGGCTTGGGAAATATACCTTTCTATTTCCTTCAAGGCATCGTCAACCCCTTTCTTGACATTGTCGTAGTTGATATTCTCTTTCTTCACGCCAAGAGATAGGTACAATTCCATCTGCTTCCCTTTGGATTGGTCCAACTGGTCTTGTATGTATTGGTATGCCTTGCTTGGGTCACTCAAATCCAAGTTAACCCCGTTCTTGTCAAAGATAGGAGCAAATTCAGAGACGCCCTTCACCCTTTGGGATGCGGCTTCTTCACCCTCTATTTTCTTCCACTTGTCGTAAAGTGATAGGGCTTTGCTGATTAGGTCGGCACGGTCTTTCCATTGTTCTGCAATAGGGTCTTTTTCGCTTCCGGATGATTTTTCCAATACGCCAAGAGTTTCCATTATCTTTTTTGACACATCAAATACTTTTTGTGCATTACGTATAGTGGCTTCGGAATACGGATTTCCCTTTTTGAAACTATTTAATACCTTATCCGCATTTTCTCTTTCCTCTTTTACTCGTTTGGCGTATTCTTCATAGGCTTCATCATCTTTAGGGATAAGGCTGTTTATACCACCTGCAATACTTTTTGCCGTAGTAAACCATGCGGATTTAGTATTTTCTTCTATTTCATTGGTAATAGACAAGATGGTGGAAAAATCCTCTTTTGCTTCTTTTACAAGGGAACGGGCTATTTCTAATTGGGCTTTTGCATCTTTAAGCATTTGAGTGTCCATGATATGCCCGTCACTTGCTACCGAATAAAGTTTTGCATCTTTAACCCCTCTTTCTGCATCAATTAGTCCTTGGTAAGCTTTTTCTAAATTTATTCTTGCAGTTTCTCTTGCAGTAGTTCTTGCTGCTCTATTAGACATATTTAATAACTCAATTTGCCCTTTTAGCAAAGCTTGCTCATAAGACATGTTCTTAAAAATAGAAGGATATATCCCTTGAAGTTTTTCATAAGCCATTCGTCTCGCATCCACTGCTTTGGATGTATCAAACATTGTGGATATATAGCTGTTAGCTTTATTTTTGGCTTCTGATATTTTTTCGTTTTGTTCTTGGACTTGAACATTAAATTCACGTATTGTTTCTGCGGCACTTTTAGCTTTTTCTCTTAAAGTGAAATATAGTCCAGCCAATGCACCGATAGCAGTAATTGCTATCATCCAAGGATTGGCTTTCATTGCTGAGTTGAGCGCCCATTGTGCTGTTGCTGCTGCTTTGGTAACTTTAATACCACCATTTAAAGCTGTATAATACGCTTGTATTTGATTGATTGCAAAAGATGTTTTTTGGGCAACATTTACAGCTATTACAGCTGTTTTGTAAGCCCCATAAGCCCCTACAAGGGAGCCAAGGATAGCAGCAACAGCTTCCCAATGATTCATTAAATCAGTAAGCAACTCCAAGCTATCTGAAAGTACACCGCTATTGCTTTCCGCAATGTCAGCCATCATCACATCCCAAGCGTCCTGCAAGTTGCTCCACTTACCTGCAAGGCTTTCCGCAAGAGCCTCCTGCATGTTGTAGAACTTGCCTCCCTCGTTGGTTAAATCCCAGAGGACATCCTTCACCATCCCGAAGCTTACTTCCTTCCGGCTGATTTTGTCAAATACATCTCCGGCAGAGGTGGCTTTTCCAGTTAATTCTGTGAATTTCTTCGCCAACTCGTCCACCAACGGAATACCCGCTTCGGTAAACTGCCTCAGTTCCTGCCCACGGAGGAAAGCTGCACTGCGCACCTGCCCGTATGCCAATATGATACGTCCCATATCGACACCTACACCTGCGGAAATGTCGGCAAGCCTCTTGGTCGTGTCATAAAGCTCCTCATACGGGATGCTGTATGCGGAAAGCAGCTTGGTGTATGATGCCAGTTCCTTGAACTGGAACGGAGAGACCACCGCCAAATCTTTGATACGGTTGAATATGGTCTCGGCTTTCATGCTGTCCCCAAGAATGGAGGTAAGCGCAATGCGTTGCTTCTGGAACTCCCCTCCAATGGTGTACAATCCTCTTACAAAGCGTTCTACCGTATATATGGAGTACACGTTGGCGATTTGGTTTTTCAATTCCCCGGCTATCCTTGATTGGGACGACATCGTAGAATTGGCTCTCTTCATAGCTGCATTGTGCGTATCTGAAGCTTTTGCAGCTTGCATCCGGGCGTTTCTAAGCTGTTCAAGAGCTTTTTGTGAGTTGGCGTAAGCATCCGCACGCATAATCTGGGAAACACCTCTCATGGCTCTTAATTCACTTGTACTCACACCTTGCCCCCTAAAAGTATCGGACAGTTTCTTGATACTTTCGCTATCCACCTCAAGCTTCACCTTGTAGGTCTTATTTTTCAGCAAGGCTTCCACCTTCTCCTCAATTTCCTTCACGTCCGTTTTCAGACCCACTCTTGCGCTGACTGTAGCGTGCATGTTTACAAGCTTTTTCTTGATGGCTTCATACTCCTGGGGAGTGTAATCCTTCAAATGAATGCCAAAATTCAAATTTCCGAGGTCTGCCATATCTTTATCTTATTTTGTGTTTCTTTTTAGCGCATCCACGCCGTTAACTAAAAAATCATTCAACGAAACCTTCTGTCCTTTTGCTTCCTGCGCCTTCCTTTTTTCCTCCCATCTTCTGGTAAGTTCCTGCATCTCCTTTGCCGTGTGCTTCTTTTCTCCTCCTTCCGTATCTTCATGCTTATAGGAGACAAATGGCGCATCGCACATGAGAAGTTCATACTGGGCATTGGTAAGTACATAATCCATAAGCCAGTTCGGGACGTTTATCAGCCCCCAGAAAAGAACCAGAGGACGGATTAATTCGGAGTATTTCTCTCCGTTTGCGAACCCTGCTCCTGCCGAAGTCCTTGAAGGATATGCTCTGCTTCCTTTCTCGTCATCGTCATTATCGTGTCCTTCATGCCGGTCAAGAACATGGTAGCACTCAAGTACTCCAGCTTCTGAGATTCCACTTTTTTTTTACCAATTGCTATGATGTCCGTAAGCTCCGTGTCCGTGTACTTTTTCCATAGCATACGCCAATATATCCAATGGAACATCTTTATTTTCCACCAATTATTCAGAATAATGAGAGAAGCGCATCTGGCAGTTACTTCATCCTCGTTCTTGCAGGAATGCAAGACATGGGTAAGCTTCCGTATAGTTCCGCGGTGAAGCCATTTTATGCCGAATCTCTTACCTCTTATTGCGACATAGTCTGTACTGTTCTCCAGTACGTCGTCAAGTCTTTTTTGTTCTTCTTCTGTGGGCTGCTGTATATTTTCGCTCATGATTGTTATTATGAATTATAAAAAGAAAAGGCGGCGGCACAAAGCTCACCGCCATAAATGCTAAATGGTAGTACCTTCCTGAGTAACCTTCACAATGCCGAATTCGTTGGCAGTGGAGATATTCACAGTTGCGGTCCTTGCAGATGCTCCGCTGTTTTCAGTAACCTTGACCGTCACCACTTTGCCACTGACAGATGTCTTGCACCATGTTTCCGTTGATGATGCGGAAACCGCGCTTTCTTTTGTCGTGGCTGTGATGGTCTTCCCCGTATTGTCAGCAGCGCTGTTAAAATTCAGGGAAGATGGAGCTACGGTCAGTCTACTTTTTTTGTCAAGAAAGCGATATTGTCATCGGTAGTATCATCAGAAGCTCCATCCTCAATTTCAATGGTGCCGCTTAATGCAAAACCGAATGGGGTAGTAGACGCATTCTCGAATAGCGGACGTGCATAGATTGCCATCTTTTTTACCAGTACACATTTCTCTCCATCCTCACTCAGAAGCGCGATGCCTGCATTCAGCTTCTTGCTGTTCAATGTAGCTGAAATACCTTTGAATGCGATTCCGTTAACGGTAGCGGTTGCTACATCATGCGCTTCTCCAAGGAAGTATTCGACCAAGTCCTTGCTTATACTAGGTACGGTTGCGGCAAAGGTGATGTCACCTGCCGTGCTAGTTACAGCCCAGTCAGCCTGCAATCCATGCACTTTGGTGCGGTTCAACGTAGGCTCTGCCTGGGACAGAGACAAAGAGTCAACAGTTACCGGCAAGTCGAAATCAGGCGTTACCGTAGTGAATTTGGTTATTCCTCCCTTAACCAACATGATAGATGAAAGACCACTGAACACGTCTTTCAACTCTAGTTTTGTTTTCATTGCCATAATAAATAGTTTTAATCGTTTTATTTTATGTTTACTTTATCACCAGGTCAGCCCTTATCAATGTGGCGCTGAACCCTAATCCGTCATTACCTTTCAAGGTCAGTTTGGGGCTTGAGGCAATTATGTAATTGTCGCTGATAGGGAATAGGGAAAGGATGTCTCGTACAATGGCGTCCATTTGTTCCAAGTCTTCAGCACCTCCCTTTTTCCGTCTTACATACACTTCAATGGTACAATAGGTACGGATATTCCCGAATCCGCTGCCATAGGTCATGGAAGACAACAAGCCGGGCAATGACACCACAATGAAATCATTCATTTGTCTTGCCACAGCTTCGGGGCGGTCATTCGTGAACACATTCTCACTGACTGCCTTTGCTGCGTCAAACAATGATTTCAGCGCGTCCTTGTATTTGAAATCCTGCTCATATCCCATATCACTTCATTGGTTTAAAGGTCATTTTGGATATACTTTCCGCATAATCGTATGTGTCTGACAGAACATTCAACCCTTTTCTGGACTCCAGATAGTTCGAATATTCGGTACCGGTACACATAACCAGCCCTATGCCGTCACTCGGAGCTCTGTATGATTTGAGGAAGTTTACAGAAGTGGTTAGACCGTATTCCCCGTTGGTATCAATCAGATTATACTTTTTGATGGGAATAAGCTTGCCGCTTTCATAACTCCGGACCATTATGACTCCGATTCCGTCACCTCTGCTAAGCTTGGGACGGGTCGCATTTTTCAGACCTTGTGTGACAACTGCTGTAATTACCCGTGACAGTCCTCCTTTATAGTATATTCCTACTGCTAATGAGGTTAGCGTGTTTCCGGTAACATTATGGTACTGGGCTGATATTACTCCGTCTTTCAGAAGTCTGATTCCGATTTCCGTTATCCTATCCAGCAAATAGCCGTCAATGATATTGCCCAGCTTTTTCTTGCCTTCCTCCAGGACCTTAGCATTATCTTCCATATCCCTAATTCTTAGCCATGTTGAAATACAAGGTCGTCCCCATTTCCGTAGCGTAACAGTCCGTTATCACTTTGGCTTCAAAAAAGCCCCCATAGTCAGTGACATCCACAAGGTCGCCGGAAAGGATTCCTTTCACAAGCCCGGGAATGTCTATCGCATAATCGCTCTTTATGACATTGCTTTTGGTGAATGTTCTAAGGCTGGTGCTCCCGTACTTGTTGCATTTGCCTTCATAAAGCACAGTCTCTTCCCCTTCGCCAAAAGATGTCTCTCCGGATATGCGATATACCTTGCAGGTATGCGGAAAACGCGGATTGTTTACTTTCATAGCGGACACCTTTTATTCATGTTCATACCCAAATTGACAATCTTGATAGACGATTTCCTTACATTCTCTCCATACAAGGCGTATATGTCATTGGCCATTTGACGGAGATTGCGTTTGTCATAAGCGGAGCTTTGTGTACCGCCCTCCTTGTGCTTCCATACTCCGTTGGCATCTTCAACGCTTCCGGTTACGCTCGGTGTACTTGCGCACCACATGTAAAGGTCTGCCCGGCACAAGTCCTTCTGGCGCTTCTCCAACGTGGTGACATCCGTTCCCGGTGCAATCTCCCTATCAATCAAGATGGTGGTAATCGCACTGTCTGCAACCTCAAAACCGACACAACCACGGAGGTATTCCTCTATGGTGGTGCCGATTGCTGTATTTTGAGAATTTCTGTCCATTATTTGCCTTTGATGTCAAGGTAATACATCCAGCGTACTTTGTTGGGGACAACCAATCCGGTGACTTCCGATTTGATGACCTGGGTCATGGTCTCGTCCTCGAACAGTTGTCTGATTAATGTACGCCCACCGTCATATAAAGCGGTTCTTGCCCCGGGTGTTTCCATATAGATGGGTTTGCCGCATTGGATGTCACCAATGGCACCGTCCGGCATGTAAACCATTACCCCCTCATTGAAGCTTTGCAGGTTGGTGTACTCCATCTTTTTGGTGGTTGTATTGAATTTCTCCACGGCAGCGATGGCATCAATAACAGTAATGGGGGCGCCGATTCTGGCCTCGATGAATGCCTTCAAAGTGGCATCGTCAATCAGAGAACCGAATGCCTGCTTGTTCGTCTCATCTGTAATGTCAGGACGCGCATAAGTCACGTACAAGTTACGGAAATACGGCATTGTCAATAAGTCGTCCCAGGTGGTCTTGCTTACTTCCCAGTGTCCGGAAGGGGCAAAGTCCTTCTGCTGGCTGTCCCTTCTCACATTTCTCATAACCTTGATGGGGTCTATTGAGGTGCCGACTGCGCTCTCTTGGGTAACTTCGCCTGAAGAATCATTCTTCTTATACCATGTACTTGTCTTGATGTTCTTGGAGGGAACCTCAAAATCAATTTCCGTAGTGATACCTAACGGGTTGTTGGTGGCGTTGATAACCAGTTTACCTTTGTTAGATACTACCTGGTGGCGTTGGTAGGCTATAGTATTGTAGTTACCGCCAAGCAGGTCATCAATCCCGTTGAACAACAGTTCCATAATGGTTTCTTCAATTTCAGCCGTAGTATTGCCGATGGCGTTTGCCAGCATCATCTTTTCTCTCAGGATCTTTCGGCTCATCACGACTTCATGCTTGAATGTAGGCAGTCCTCCCATTTTCAGGCTCAATCCGTCTGTGGATTTGGTTGCTCCGTCGCTGTCAATATCCACATAAGTAGCCATTGTATATGGACGGATGGTAGCCTCAATCTGTTCGTATGTGGGATTGATTGGGATGTTGGGGTTTAACGGGAATCCCAACTGCGAGAAAGTTGCTTCCGCATTGTATTTCTCGGCAAACATGTCGTTGATGTATTTGGTCAACGCGCTGCCTTTTGCGTCGCTAACGTATCCCATTGAAGCAAGACCCTTTGCTACAATGTCATAGAATTGTCTGTCTCTTGTGTACATATTATCCTCCTTTCTTATTATTCGGATTCACGCACAAACTCAATCATAGGAAGTTGTGCTTCTACTGATTTAGGAATACCGCCTCCAGCTACTCGGTCTGCGTAAATTCTGCCTGCCCGAACCACGGCACATGTTGCCAGGGTACATCCTTCCGGAATACATACGTCCTCAAAAGTTAGCCCGTTAACATCGCTCAGGTTTCCGCTAGCTGTAATTCCCGGCTTTGTCAACTCCATATTTCCTGTTACTCCAGTGTTCCCGGGAATAAACATACATGCTTGCACTTGACCGGCTGTCTTTTGTGTGAAAGTTACTGTGGCTCCACTTCGCTTTACATCCCATTCTGTAAAAGCGGATTTTCCACCTTCAATCTTTGTTGCGACCAGTTCGGGAGTGCTTTCAGAGGAACTGGTTACTGCGATAGAGTAACTTTTGTTTCCCAACACAAAGGACAAATCACCGTCAGAAGAAGCTTTTTTTGTGATAGTCAGTGTTGCTACAGCTTTTACCCCCGTTACTCCGTCTGCCGTGATGACATCTACTTGTTTGCCGGGACCGTTAAATTTTACCATTGTACCGGCATGGATAATATCACCGGGCTTTAACCCCAGTCCGGCTACATCAATCATGCCACCACCTTGGTACAGTTCTCTTACTCTGCTCCATACCGGGAAATGACCGCCAAATTCCGATTGGTATTTACCGATAGTGTTGAAAGTTCCTGATTGTCTCATTTTCTTGTCTGTTTTAAAATGTGTTATTTCTTTTTAGGGAGCTTCCCTTGTGCCCTCATGCGTTCCTTGAAGGATTCACGGCGGCTGTTCGTCTGCTCTTCACTGGCTTGTGAGAATTGATTGATACTGGGCGACGCTCCGTTTCCGAAAATAGCCTTGTATCTTTTCTCGTAATTCCGCTTAGCGCAGTTGACTATATCCTCTTGTTTCATGCCATCTGTAATGTCTACATCAGATATGGCTATATTGAGAATCTCTTCGTTGCAGGTGTTTTTACCGTCATTTTCGATTAGCGATTTCAGTTGGCTTCTGGATTGTTCCATTAAAGCGTGAACGGATGCGGCGTTTTTCTCCTCTTCCCTTTCTTTTTTCAACTGTGAAAGCTCGTTCTTCAATTCTTCAACTTGAACGGCAAGCGCTCCCCCTTCTGTTTTCTCTTCCCCATTTGAGGGGGACTGTTGGGGCTTATAGTTTTTCTTAAAGTCCTCAACTCTGGTCGCGACATCGTGGTTGTATTGCCCTTGCATCCCTTTTAGAAAGCCTACAGCATTGTTCCAATAAGTCTCGTCAGGTTCCGAGCCTTCGGCCACGGGATTAAGTTCTACATACTTCTGTAATGTCTGCGGTGAAAAACTGGTTTCTCCGAGTTTCTCACTTAATGTGGATAAGATTTTTTCTTGTTCCATCGTGTTTATTTTGTGTTTATGTTAAATAAAAAAGAGCCTATCAATGCTTTTTGCATCAATAAGCTCTTAGGCTTGTATATTGTAACTTGTTATTCGGTCGTTATTCTTATTTTGATATAATTCCGGCATCTTCGGCATACCGTTCGAAGCAAAATACTTCCTTCCACCATCCTTACATCCGTAAGCTTCTGCCCACATACCGGACAAGTGACGAATGTATTTTGTCCGACATCCCTTTTCTCATCCAATTGGGAATCAATTTTTATCATATCAAACAAATTTCAATGCAAATATAATGATTGTTTTCTAAAAATCAATATATAAACAATCTTTTTGTCTTATATATTTAGAAAATAAACATTTAATCGTATATTTGTATCAAATATTATCATAGAGCTGTGAATCAAGCCGGAATATACAGAGAATTTCTGTATGTACCGGCTATTTTTATTTATGGAATACGACAGAACTGTACATACCAAGAATGGGAGTAGTGTGCTTACCTACGCACAAGTGGATAAATTGCGCAAAAGCGATAGTCCTCTTAATATGATTGCTCAAAAAGGTTGCCAGGAAAAGTTTCTTGCATCTCCAGCGGACATTACCATATTTGGTGGAAATCGCGGTGGTGGGAAAAGCTGGGCGCTACTTATGGAAGTATTAAAGGATATTGCTAATCCTAATTTTGCAGCAGTTATTTTGAGAAATGAAAAAGAAGACTTAAGCAATATAGTCAATAAATCATATAAATTATTCTCTCAATTCGGGAAATATAATAGGTCAATATCGGATATGACTTGGAACTTCTATAAGGGTGGGTTTCTTAAGTTTTCCTATTATGCTGATTCTTACGACGACTTTGAAAAACGGTTTCAAGGAAAGGAATTTGCTTTTATTGGAATAGATGAAATTACCCATTCTGAGTTTAGAAAGTTTAAATATCTAGTTACCAACAATCGTAATGCTTATGGTATAAGAAATCGTTTTTATGGCACGTGCAATCCTGACCCCGATAGTTGGGTGAGGAAGTTTATAGATTGGTGGATAGATGACAGTGGGAATCCGATACCGGAACGAGATGGGGTAATACGTTATTGCTTTATGGACGGGAATCGTCCGGATGATATTTTATGGGGAGATTCCGTAGATGAAGTTTATGAACAATGCAAAAGAACTATAGATAGATTGCTTACTCCAGCCCTTGTAACACAAGGATATGATAAATCAAACTTTGTCAAAACTGTTACATTTATTAAAGGAAAACTTGAGGAGAATATAGCCCTTATCTCTTCTGACCCCAACTATCTTGCCAACCTTGCCCAGCAAGACGAAGAATCCCGTGCCCGTGACCTTGAAGGGAACTGGAATTTTAAAGCGGCCGGAGACGATATTCTTAAAATGGGACACATGGAGCGTTTTTTCAAGAACTCTTTCCAGTATGGGGACGGCAAGCGGAGGGTGTCATGTGATATTGCTTATGAAGGTGGAGATAATCTTGTACTATGGCTCTGGATAGGAAATCACATAGAGGATGTATATGTGAGTCAGGATAATTCCAAACGGACGGAAGAATGTGTCGCATATAAGTTACGGGAATGGGGAGTTATGGAGAAAGATTTTGTTTTTGACTTGAACGGGCCAGGGCAGGATTTTAAAGGTAAATTCCCGGATGCTGTCAAGTTCAACAATATGGCAGCTCCTATCCCAATGACAAAAGCTGACGAACAATCTATAAAATATATCTATTCTTCCCTGAAATCACAATGTGCCGATATTCTCGTAAAGAAAATAAAGAATGACGAAATATCCATTAACCCAGAATTATTGTCACTTAAGTTTTCTGGCAATAGATATTCCAACATGACCCTTTACAATATCCTCATGAAGGAGCGAAAGGCTATCAGGGACGCGGAAACGGAAAAGGGATTCTCGCTGATTAAAAAGGAGACTATGAAGAAATATGTGGGACATTCTCCCGACTTCATAGAGGCCATGATTTACAGACAGATTTTTGATATAAAAAAGCAACACAATAAACCAAAAGGATTATGGAGAATATAAATACACGGCAGATTATGGTACGCCGCCCCTTCAAGAGAATCCTTCCGGAAGGATACAAGGAAGCGGTAGGTGAAGTTTATGGGAATAGGGATATGAAAGAGCCTTTCGATATGCCCAAGTATCAGATAATAACTCAAACTGATTTCCTGCGTGAGTTCAATCCGTCTGGACATGCAATAAATAATCCATTGGTTTATAAGGATGTGTTAAGGCAAGACCCGGAGAGCAAAGAATGGTATAGGGAGGAAGTCGTGAGGTGCGCTTTTGCCTTCCAAAGGATTATAACAATCAAGCATCTTGTTCATTTGTGCGGAAATGACATTCAGTTTGAAATGGAAGGAGATAATGAGAACGACAAGGTAAAAGAAACTTTTTTCAAATTCCGCACCGGATGGGCTGTAAAAGACATGGAAATTGCATGGTATGAGGCTGCCAAATCCGTAAAAATAACGGGAGATACGGCATTCGTGGGCTATCTTCGCAAGGGAAAATTCTATTGGAAGGTGCTTTCCTTCGAGAAGGGGGATACTTTATATCCGCATTTCGACAATGTGACGGGTGAGTTGATTCTATTTTCCCGTTCCTATTCGGATTATGATGACAAAGGCAATTCTGTTACAGACTGGCTGGAAGTATGGGATGAAAAGTATCTCCGGCGTTTTAAAAGGGGGAGAAGCGGATATGACAAGATAAAACAAGTCATAAAAGGTCTGTTCGGGCTTGATGGGTATGAATTTGTCTCAGAACAAGAGCATGGCTTTACTTTTATTCCGGTAGCTTACCACAGAACTGAATCCGGAGCATGCTGGTCTCCTTCACAAGACAGTATAGACCAGTATGAAATGGCATTTTCCCAATTGTCACAAAACAATCGCGCTTACGCTTTCCCCATTATGTATTTCAAAGGAGAAAATGTTGATATACAAGGGGGAGTGGACAATACTGTGAAATGTATCACAATGGGTACGGACGACGAGGCAGGCTATCTCAACAAACAAGATGTCTCTACGGCTTTTGAAAAGCAACTGGACACTCTTTATAAGCTGATTTACGAACAGTCGTTTGCAGTAATTCCACCGGAGGTAAGAAGCGGAGACCTTCCGGGAGTGGCGATAAAGCTTCTCTATTCTCCGGCCTTTGAGAATGCCATGAAGGATGCCCAGGAATACAACCGTCTCATTGATGACATGGTGAGGATATTCACTTACGGATACGGCGTCGAAACGGAAAATCTCATAGACCTGCAGAACTTGAGCGTTTATGCCTGGATAAAGCCGTATATCCATCTGAACGAGTCTGAACTTGTGCAGAACCTTGCTGTCTGTGTGCAGAATGGATTCTTGTCCCGACAGACCGCAAATGAGCAGATTCAGATGTACAGCAATCCCCGTGATTGGGATAGGATAATGAGAGAGAAAAAGGAAGAACAGCAGGCTGACCTTCTTTACGAATTGAAATCCAAACAAGCGTCCGCTGCCAATAATGGAGTGGAGCATAATCCGGGAGGAGATGACAAACAATGAAACAGCCTACACGACAGCAGATACAAGAGGCAAAGGATTACATAAAGCTGAGACTTAGGGCTGAAATATCCATGCAGGACAATTTGGAGAAGGCGCTTCTGCAAGCCGCGAATGAGATTGTCGGTATATCCATGAGATACGGGATAAAGCCCTCATTTTTCCGCTTCTCTGCCAATAAGGAGCTGAATGACGAAGTGAATAAGGTTCTTGATAAACTGCGTGGGACTATATATGATTACACGGAGACCCTATCCGTCTATGATCGGGAAAATGACCGTGATGCGATTGTCGCATTCATCAATAGGGAAGACCACGGCAAAACGCTATCCGAACGAATAAGTATCTACTCCAACCGTTTCAAGTATGAATTGGAAGCCACCATTGCTGCCGGGATGATAGCAGGTATTGGTAGTGAAAAGATAAAGGACAATATAAAGGCAAATCTTAAATCTCCGTATTCGGACCCGTATTTCAAGAGGGCTGTGGAAGGAGGAAATTCCTCTGCCACACGTATAAAAACCGACGGCATCAGCTACGGGGTGGGGAAATCCAATTCTGCCTACAATTCCCTGAATACCCTTACCCGTTTTGTTGTAGGCTCCGCGTGGATGTGGTTTTGGAGCATTGAACACAAGAATAATGGGTTTACCGGGTTTTATTCGTATCGCGGAAGCAGCTACCCGTGTTCGTATTGTGACAGCATGGTCGGCTATCATCCCATATCCGACTATCAGAACCAATGGCACATACGGTGCTGTTGCTATTTTGTTTTTGTATAATTCATAGTTTTAACTGTTATGCTGAGAGGAAAAGAGGAGAAAATATCATTGAGTAGAGGATTGGTTTCAGAATGCAAACGCATTAAAATCAGTGCCAAAGAGAAAGCTTTTGCAGACCTTGTCGCTATTGGATGGAAAGACAAGGACGCTTATCTTGTTTCCGGACTTTACAACCCGGTGTATTCTTCCAAGGCGAATGAGAAGGATATGAATAAATTATTGACGGAGGACGAGCGTTTCATGGCGTATCTTACATCTGTCAGCAGGAAAATCCAGCGGAGACAAAAGGAAAACGAAAAAGAGGATGATATATCTGTCGATGGCATCAGTGAAGAGGATATTGCTTCCGAACTGTCGAAAGAGAACCAACTTCGCAAACTTATTGCAGCCCGTAAGAAATATGATGGGAAAGAGGGATGCAAGGAGTGGATTGACCTCACCAAAATGATAGCGGACATTACACATATTAAGAAGGACGAGATAAAGGAGGAGGACACGACTGTACATTTCTATCTGCCACTTTCATGCAACAACTGTTCCTTGTACCTTGCTGCCAAAAATAAAGCCGGGGGATAATTCCCGGCTTTATTATATTTCTATTTATTCCTATTGGCTTCAAGAATAGGTAGATTTGTTTCTGTTGGTATATATATTACAGTTTTGTCATTAAGATTGGCTTGCTGGCGTACCCATAAGTATTGGATGTATGCAGGGGTTATGCTCCCATTTTCTATTTTAATAGCTTCTGCTGCCCCTTTAGCTCGTTCTATTTCTGCTTGAGCATTTAGTTTTTCAGCCTCTAAGTTGGCTTTTGCTTCTTCAATTTTTATTTTGCGGTTTTGTTCTGCTTTAGCAAATTCAGCCTTACCAGACATCTCTTGTTCCCAAACATTATAATATGGCAATGCAATAAAGCATCCAATAGTCAATAATATAAATGCGATAATTGGTAAAATAACAAACTTTTTCATAATGTCTAAATGTTAATATGGTTTATTTATCTGTCTCTTTCTCCATTTCCTTCTTCATCTCATACATCTGTATTTCCTCCTCAATAATCTTGGCGTCCTCCTCGTCGGATATGGGCTTGGCATCCGCACGGTCAAGGGCGGTGCCGACTGCCTTCAACACATCTACCTGCAACTCCGCGTCAATGTAGTTTGCCACATACTGCGTATTGCGTATTATAAGCATCGGCAGATTGTCTACCTTGTCTTCTATTGGGGCATTGTCGAGCAGCATGAACATCACGCTTCCTGCCCCATATTCAACGGAGAAATCTCCGCTTACGGTTGATACCTTAATGAAGGGCAAATCGCCTTTCTTGTACTTGAGAATAACAGTATTCCCGATTTGTCTCTTTCCGAAATCCATAATTCTGATTTATAATTATTAATAATCAATGTCTTCGTTCAAAAAATCGTCGTCGGAATATTCCCATCCCTCGAACATATTGACTTTCGCCTCCTCTGCAATATTGGGGACGTGCTTCATGAAATTATTCGCAATGTCCTCATTACCGCACCATAGGGTATAGACGTTGCTGTATCCCTTGTCCGCACGTTTCTCGCGTGCATATCCGAGCGAAAGCATGTCAAGCCCCATTTTCCTCTGGGAAACCGGGACCACTCCGTTTTTCTTGCAGAACCTTTCATAATTCTTGTACACCTCCGAGGAAGTAAGCTCTATAGGCGCTCCTCCACCGGACTCCTCCGGCTGGCATTCCTTGTACTTGAAGTATTCGGATATGCTTCCGTCCACAAGCTTGCCGTCCTTCCCCATCACGGTGGAGCGTATCCTTTCCAGTTTCATGTCTATCTTGCCTCCGAGATTCTCCGGCATACGCCAGTTGTTTTTCTTTAGCTCGCACAGTCCCTTGACTATCCACGCCATGATACCCGCATGTTCTGCCCTCATCCTTTCCGCAAGCATCGTGTCCCTTTTCTCCACGGGAATTGTCTTGTCGAAGTTTAGCACCAGGGCACGGCGCTGCATGCTCTCGTCGTCCGGGTCGTCACGGTTCAGGAAGTCCTTCGGCTGCCACCGGTAGTTGGAGTTGCACAGCATTATAGGAGGTCGCTGCATCATGGTGATGTTGCCTCCTATCCCCCGGCAGGCAATAGGCTCCCCACTTGATATAGCCTTGATGATACTCATGTCCTTGAAATCACCACGGTTACTTTCCGTGCAGTACATAAGCCTTTTCCTTGACATCGAATAGGCCGCACGCAACTGCTCGTCACCGCCTCTGGCGAACTGGCTCATCTTGATGTTGAGTATTTCATCCTCTCCGAACATGTCTTTCAGAACCCGGTAAATAACACTCTTGCCGTTCGCTCCGGTCCCCTGCAATATGAGGAAATACTCAAAACTGATATTCTTCCTGTTGACAAGACACGCGCCAAGAAACATCTGCAGTATTCTCCTCTTGTGCTTCTCCGGAAGGACCCCGTCCATGTCATCCGTAGGAAGCCAGCTTTCCCCAAGGAAGCTTCTCCATGTGGGACAGTTGAAAATCTCCTTGCGGTCATACTTGAAAGGGTACATCTTCACGCAGTCGAACTTCGGGGAGTGGGGGTAGACCTTGAGTCTGTTCATGTCAACCACGCAATTGGTAAAGCACATGATGCTCAAATCCGGCTGGAGCTCATGGTCCCTTATGACATTTATTATGCGGTTCATGTATGCGTACATGTTTTTGTTCGTACGGTCACGGGCGGCAACCCCCATCTTCTCCAGCCATCTGTCAACGGCATCGTATAGCACGTTGTAGTCCATGTACTCATATATCTTTCCCGTAAAAACATACAGAGGGACACGATAGTCCGCAATGTCTTTCGTCACAACACCATATCCCTCCCTGAACAGCTCCTCAAGCCGTCTTCCGTATCGGTCTATGCGCTCAGGATTGCTCGTCACCAGGGATATGTCCCTGAACGTAGAGGCGTATTCGTCGCAATGCCGTGACAACAATCCAAGTACATAATCCTTCAATTCCCTTCTGTTCATTGTATATCGCTCATTTTAAGTTAAAAAGAACATAAACATATCTGCTATAGGCGCATTTTATAAAAATAACCTCTTTCTTTTACTTATTTGACCTAAATACATATAGATATGCTCTTTATCTTCATTATGCAAATATACAATATATTGAAAATAAATCAAGTATATATTATATAAAATATTGGCAGTTTATTAGAAAATACCAAAGAAAAAGAACTTGCTTGTACATTATCATAAAAATAGACCCAATTTATGTCGGTAAAACATCATTACATTGCCCGAAAAAATGGGAAACAAAAAATTTTTAGGAGAGGTGACTACACCCAATATCATTACAAATTATAGGGGTGGGGGAGGTGTTGTTTGAGGGTGTATATACGTGTAAAATGCTGTAATATAGCTGTTTTGTCTTTATATTATACATATAATATAAAGTTTTGATTTGTTTACTACTTTACGATGTGGTGTTAGGATGGTGTGTGCGAAATCGCACGGTTTTTAGGCGAAGACACCTCTTTAATCTTTATAGGCAATATCTATATCATCATGTTTTATTATAAATAAAATCTATTTTACTGGTCCTTTCTTTTATGTTGTGTTTATATAGATAATATCTAT
>OFMI01000495.1_pt1 | contig 32736 bp, 28 predicted proteins | sample 1541741 | NCBI WGS metagenome assembly OFMI01 (sample SAMN04209219, study PRJEB22552) | human gut metagenome | biome: gut; material: feces | host: Homo sapiens | place: USA: Oklahoma | reverse complement strand
TTGCAATCGCACCTGAACCTTGAAAATTGCATGACCGTCCGAACGGGATATGTCCCCCAGCGAAGTAAGCGCCATGACCGCGAAAGCGTGAGCGTACCAACGGGGACGAAACGCCGGGAGCGATCCTCCGGGCAGGAACGACGTTCGGAAAGAGCGGCAAAATCGAATGTAAAAATCAAAACAAGTGAAAACGGCGAAATAGTTTTCTGCTCTGTGCGGTTATCTGCACGGAATAGAGCGCTATTCAGCAGTGAACGACGTTTGTCGTTCAACATGATATTTCGCCGTTTCACGCAAGGACACATCAAACGGCAAAAGCGGAAGGTGCCGCCTGTGACCAACGTATCATCGGCGGTATTTCCAGCAAAAAGCCGTGTATCAAAAACCAGCGCCCTATGGCGAATGTGTGTCACAATTTGACAAACCCATTTTACCATAGAGCGCATCGAAAAAACAGGAGGAACATTTGAATATGAGAAAATCTGAAACCTATCGCAATGAGATCAAGTCCTATATCGTCCGTACCGGCATGACCATGACCGAGGTGGTGGACTACCTCTCCGACGAATACGGTTGGAGCCGCAGCGTCCCCAACCTCTCCGGCAAGCTCAAGCGCGGCTCGCTCCGCTACGGCGAGGCGGTGGAACTGGCAGATGCGTTGGGGTACGACATTGTGTGGCAGAAGCGGAGGGCGTAATTATAGAAAGCATAATTTACGGCTATATCCGCGTTTCCAGCAAGGATCAGAACGAAGATCGGCAACTCATTGCGCTGCATGGCAGGGGCGTGAAGGATGATTACATTTACATCGACAAGAAATCCGGAAAGGATTTCAACCGCCCGCAGTACAAGAAGCTGATGAAAAAGCTAAAACCGGGCGATTTGCTCATGATCCAGAGCATCGACCGGTTGGGACGCAATTATGAAGAAGTACAGAATCAATGGCGTGTGCTGACAAAGGAGAAAGAAGTGGATATTTGCGTCATTGATATGCCATTACTGGACACCAGGCAGGGGAAAGACCTTTTGGGTACGTTCATCGCAGACCTTGTGCTGCAAATTCTGTCCTTCGTGGCACAGAACGAGCGTGAGTACATCCGAAAGAGGCAGGCAGAGGGTATCGCTGCGGCGAAAGCAAAGGGAATCCGCTTCGGACGGGTTCCCAAACCGCTGCCTGAGAACTTCCACGCTGTCTATCAGCGATGGAAAAGCGGTGAGATCACGGGAACAGCGGCAGCAAAAGAGTGTGGGATGCCGCTGTCTACATTTCGCTATCGGGCAGAGATTTACGAAAAAGCCAAATTATCGTAACAGATGTGTTTTTACAGAAATGTGTACCTTCCTGTAAAAACACAATTTTTTTATGCAGATCGATTATACCACGATTTTGAAGGGATTGCCACCGAAGAATTGAGAAAAACATCGCGTTTTAGCAAACACTCCGACTGCAAAAATCGCTTGGCAGGAAGGTACACCTTTTCGCCAAGTGACTGCACCTCCTGCCAGACAGAGGGGGCGATGGGGTGCCGGAAAAACAGGTCAAATCCAAACAGCGGGTAGCTGACCACGGCGAGGTTTTCACCAATGAGCGGGAAGTAAAGGCGATGTGCGACCTCGTAAAACATGAAACGGAGCGCATAGATTCCCGTTTTCTCGAACCGGCTTGCGGCGAAGGGGCGTTCCTCACGGAAATCCTGCGCCGCAAGCTGGCGGTAGTCAAGAGCAAGTACGGCAAAAGCCCGTTTGACTATGAACGCTACGCCGTGCTTGCCATCACCAGCATCTACGGCGTGGATATTTTAGAGGACAACACCGAGATTTGCCGCCAAAAGCTCTTTGAAATCTGGAATAAGGAATACACAACAAACGCCAAAGCGCAAGCCAATGACCAATGCCGGGAAACGGTCAAATTCATCCTGCGCAAAAACATTCTCTGCGGTGATGCGCTCACCATGCAGCAGGCAGACGGCAAACCCATCATTTTTGCCGAGTGGAATCTGGTCACGGGCAATCAAATCAAACGCCGCGACTACGCGCTGGACGAGCTTCTCAGCGGGCATGAGGAGCAGATGAATATTTTCCAGATCGGCTGGGAGTACGACGCGGAAGTACAGGCGTTTATTCCAGCCCCGGTGCGGGAGTATCCGCTGACAGATTACAGGAGGTTGGCGCAGTATGAGTAACGATTTATATATTTCGGCATACAATCCGGACGTGCTGTCCTGCATTGCCAACCTCTCCAATGATGAGGTGTTTACGCCACCGGAAGTGGCAAACGCAATGCTCGATCTTTTGCCCAAAGAGCTTTTCTGCGATCCGAATACCACGTTCCTTGATCCCGCCTGCAAATCCGGTGTGTTCCTGCGGGAGATTGCCAAGCGACTGTTGGCGGGGCTGGAACCGGTGATTCCTGATTTGCAGGAGCGAATCGACCATATTTTCCACCAGCAGCTTTTCGGTATCGCCATTACAGAGCTGACCAGTCTGCTGGCACGCCGGAGCGTTTACTGCTCCAAGTACCCCAACAGCATCTATTCTGTTTCGCACTTTGACAACGTACAGGGCAATATCCGTTATAAGAATATCCGGCACCGCTGGAAGGACGGAAAATGTGTATTCTGCAGCGCGTCTGAAAAAGAGTACGGCGCAGAAAAGCGTGGAGAGGATTTAGAGTCCCACGCCTACGAGCTGATCCACACCACCAAGCCGGAGGATATTTTTAAAATGAAGTTTGATGTAATTATCGGAAACCCGCCCTATCAATTAGCAACTGGTGGTGGAACTGAAGAAAAAAAGTCTGCAACGCAGGCAATGCCTGTATATCACAAATTCATAGAAATGGCAAAGAGACTGAATCCTAGGTACATATCTATGATCATTCCAGCTCGTTGGTATAATGGCGGCATGGGACTTAATCAATTTAGACGCGATATGCTGAACGATAAGCATATCGTAAAGCTGGTCGATTTTATCAACTCTAAAGATTGTTTTCAAGGTGTTGATATAGCGGGTGGGGTTTGCTACTTTTTATGGGACAGAGAACATCCAACCCCCAACTGTTCCGTAGTAAATATTTCAGGCAGTGCATCGACAACGGATAAACGACCGCTGGATGAATTTGATTCTCTGTTCATTCGCTCAAATAGCGCTATTGATATCATAAAGAAAGTTCTATCAAAGAGCACCAAATTCATGAATGAAATTGTATCTCCAATCGATACATTTGGTATTCCATCAAAAGAGAAAGGCCATGATAAACGCAACCCTGGAGATATTGAACTTATTCATACACTTGGCTATAACAAGCAAGGTATTAGCTTTTTGTCTAAGGATAAAGTTAAAAAGAACGCGCATTTGATTGACAAGTATAAAGTGAAAATATCTATTATGGTTCCGCAGGGTGGCGAAGTTGGAATAAAGCCAGAAAATGGGTACAGGTCAATTTCTACGCCCCAAATTCTGAAACCAGGACAGGTAGATTCGTTTTCTTATTTGAATATCGGTTTTTTTGACTCAGAAGATGAAGCTAAAAATCTTGTTAGTTATGTGAGCTGTAAGTTTACCCGATATTTGCTCCGTGCAACGTACTCATCTGTGCATGTTTCTAAGGACAATTTTATGTTTGTGCCTTTAGTGGACTTGTCAAAAACGTGGGATGATAGTACTCTCTATGATTATTTCGAGCTTAATCAGGAGGAACGGGTCCTGATTGAAAGCACTATGCGGCCGATGGAGTTAGGCGGTGATGACTGATGCCTGAAATGACATTCTTTCCCCAGCGCCCAGCATCTCGCCCCATGATCTATGCCTATGAGGACACCAATCCGCAGTACAAAGGACTTCTGAAAGTCGGTTATACCACGGTAGATGTGGACAAGCGTGTGGCGCAGCAGTATCCCACCAAGCGACCGGACGGAAGCGTACCATATCGCATCGTCCTGCGGGAGTCCGCCATGTACCCGGATGGCGGTTCGTTCACCGATAAGGACGTCCACAAGATGCTCCGCCGCAAGCAGATTAGCGGCATGGGCGGCGAATGGTTCAAATGCACGGTGGACGATGTGCGTGCGGCAATCATCGCAGTCCGCAATCATACCACTAACGATGAAAACCGAACGCAGGTATTCCGTATGCGCCCGGAGCAGGAGGATGCCGTCAATCGGACAATCGCCTATTACCGCTCTGCCTATGAAGAAGGCTCTACGCGGACACCGAAATTTCTGTGGAACGCCAAGATGCGCTTCGGCAAAACCTTTGCTTCCTATGAGTTGGCAAAGAAAATGGAGTTCGCCCGTGTCCTGATCCTGACCTTCAAGCCCGCCGTACAGACTGCATGGCGCGAGGATTTGATCAGCCATGTGGATTTTGAGGGCTGGCAGTTTATCTCCCGCGATGCAAATAATCTGCAAGACACGCTGGATTTGCAGTATCAGCGTGCGGATAAGAACAAGCCCATTGTCTGCTTCGGCTCATTTCAGGATTTTCTCGGTGTGAATAAAGCGACTGGCGGCATCAAAGCCAATAACGAGTGGGTGCATACTACCAACTGGGATTTGGTGATTTTCGATGAGTACCACTTCGGGGCATGGAAGGACAGCGCGAAAAAGCTGTTTGAGCAGGATGAGGATAGCTACGACGAGGATCTAAGCAAATATGATCGCGGCAATGCCTACGATGAAACGTGGCTGCCCATTACAACGACCTATTATCTCTATCTGTCCGGCACACCGTTCCGCGCTCTGAACTCCGGCGAGTTCATCGAAGAACAGATTTACAACTGGACGTATTCCGACGAACAACGCGCCAAAGAAAACTGGGTGGGCGAAGATAATCCCTACGCGGCACTACCGCGAATGGTCATGCTGACCTATAAAATCCCGGACAGCATCCAGCAAATTGCCAAACAGGGCGAGTTTGACGAATTTGACTTGAACATTTTCTTCTCCGCCGAGGGCAAGGGCAAAGATGCACATTTCGTCTATGAGGAATACGTGCAGAAATGGCTTGATCTGATTCGCGGCTCCTATCTGGAAACGACTGTCGATGAATTGAAGCTGGGCGCACAAAAGCCGCCCATGCCGTTTTCGGATACACGCCTTCTAAATGTGTTGAGTCATACGCTGTGGTTCCTTCCCAATGTGGCTTCCTGCTATGCAATGGCAAATCTGCTGACGCAAAAGCAGAACGCATTTTATCACGATTATCATGTGAATGTTTGCGCCGGTACAGAGGCAGGCATCGGCGTGAAAGCGCTGGAGCCGGTACGAAAGTCGATGGGCGATCCGCTGGCTACCAAGACGATCACGCTCTCCTGCGGCAAGCTGACCACCGGCGTCACCATCAAGCCGTGGACAGGCATTTTCATGCTCCGCAATCTGTCCAGCCCCGAAACCTACTTTCAGGCAGCTTTCCGCGTACAAAGTCCGTGGGAGGTCACAAACGACAGCGGCAAAAAAGAGATTATCAAGAAAGAGTGCTATGTCTTTGACTTCGCGCTGGATCGCGCACTGAAACAGATTTCCGATTATAGCTGCCGGTTGAACGTGGCGGAGAGCAACCCCGAAAAGAAAGTCGGTGAGTTCATCAATTTCCTGCCGGTGCTTGCCTATGATGGCAGTGCGATGAGGCAGGTAAATGCCGCCGAAATTCTGGATATTGCTATGGCTGGCACCTCTGCTACGCTGCTGGCAAAGCGTTGGGAGTCTGCGCTGCTGGTAAACGTGGACAACGAGACGCTGGCACGTCTGCTTGCCAATCAGGACGCTATGGACGCACTGATGCGCATTGAAGGCTTCCGTAGCTTGAACACGGATATTCAGACCATTATCAACAAATCCGAATCCGTCAAAAAGGCAAAGAAAGAGGGCAAAGAGCTTTCTCAAAAGGAGAAAAAAGAGCTTTCGGACGCCGAGAAGGAATACAAGTCCAAACGCAAACTGATTCAGGAAAAGCTCATCAAATTTGCAACCCGCGTTCCGGTGTTTATGTACCTGACGGACTACCGGGAATACAGTCTGAAAGATGTTATCACGCAGCTGGAACCGGAGCTTTTTAAGAAAGTGACCGGGCTTGATGTGAAAGATTTTGAGCTGCTGGTATCTCTGAATGTATTCAATGAGGCGTTGATGAACGACGCCGTTTACAAGTTCAAACGCTATGAGGACGCAAGCCTTTCCTATACCGGCATTGATCGCCACGCCGGGGAAGGTGTCGGTCTTTACAGCACTGTGGTATCGCGTGAGGATTACGACATGATGGCGGGGCAGCTTTTGACCTCTGAGGTTGCAGCTGCTCCCCGCGAGGATGATCTGCCGGACAAGCCCTATTTCTCCGTGCCAGATGACGAGGACGAAGAAATTCCAGAAACGCCAAAGAAAAAGATTGTTTCTAGTCAAGAACCCAAGAAGCCGATTATACCAAATAGGACTACTCATGCAGCGCCTACCTATCGTCCCTCCTATGTGCCTCCTGCGCCAGCCGTTCCGAAGAAGCCGGAGCCTGTGCCTGTGGATGTTTCCGACATTGCCCCTGGTGTCAATGTAGTACATAAGGCGTTTGGAACCGGAACTGTGGTCAGCATACAGAAAGGTATGATCGTGATTTCCTTTAGTGGTGAAGAAAAGAAGTTCCAGTTCCCCGGTGCATTCCAGCAAGGCTTCTTGCGAAAAGCGTAGGACAGCAAAAGAATCCCTTGGTAACAAGGGCGCACTTCTATACTCTCATGACGGGAGTATGTGCGCTCTGTGAGGCAGACAGCCTGGACGGTCAAATGACCGGGCTGTTTTGCGTCACTTCGTTCCGTACAAGGAGCTGCGCACCTTGCGACGCTTGCGCGTCTATCCCAGCGCACTTTGCAGCGGAAACAGTCTGCTGACACAGACCATTCCCGCCGCAAAGTCCCAAAACCCTATACCGTAAGTCAGACCGTCTACTGAAAAACGTGGGCGGTCTTTTTCTATCCATTTTTATATCAGTCAGGAGGTTAAAATCATGCACGAAAAAGAAATCGAAAAGCTGCAAGCCAAAAAGGAAAAGGTCAAGCGTCAGCTTGCGCAGGAGCAGCACAAAATCCAGCGGCTTAAAAACCGTGCCGCCTACTACGAAAAGGGAGATCAGCGCAAACGGGCGCACCGGCTTATCACCCGTGGCGCAGCGATTGAGAGCGTCGCACCGCAGACGAAAGAGTTGAGCGAAACCGAGTTTTACACTTTTGCCGAACAGGTCTTTGCGCTGCCGGACACGCAAAGACTGCTCACGGAAGCTGTCAGCCGCCATGCAGGAGGTGACTGAGTATCGCACTCTTTCATTTTCATGTGACGCAGATCAAGCGCAGCGCGGGGCAGTCTGTCGTGGCTGCTGCCGCGTACCGTGCCGGGGAAAAGCTGCACAGCGAATACTACGGCGAGGACAGCGACTACACCCGCAAGGGCGGCGTGATCTGTTCTGAAATCCTGCTCCCGTCACACGCGCCGTCTGAGTATGCAGACCGCGAAACGCTCTGGAACGCCGTGGAGAAAGCCGAGCGCGGGAAGAACGCGCAGCTTGCCTACAGCTTTGACATTGCCTTGCAGAACGAGTTTTCCATGCAGGAGAACATCGATCTTGCAAGGCAATTCTTATTGGACAATTTCGTGAGCCGGGGCATGGTGACGGACTTCGCTGTTCACTCACCCGACAAAGAGGACGGCGGCATTTCCAACCCGCATTTTCATGTCATGTGTCCGATTCGCCCCATTGAGCCAGATGGCAAATGGGGAAACAAACAGCGGCGGGAATATGTGCTGGATGAGCACGGCGAGCGCGTTCTGGACGAGGCAGGCAATTATGTGTTCAACGCTGTGCCTACAACCGACTGGGGCAAACCCGAAACGCTGGAAGCGTGGCGGCAGGCATGGGCTGAGATGTGCAATGCCAAGTTTGCCGAAAAAGGCTTAGACTGTCGCATTGACCACCGCAGCTTTGCCCGTCAGGGCGTGGAGCAGATCCCCGCGCAGCATGAAGGTCCCACCGTCCGGGCGATGGAGGCAAAGGGCATCCGTACCAACAAGGGCGATCTCAACCGCCTCATTCGGAAAATCAACGCGCTGATGCGGGAGGCAATGGAAAAGATCGCCGCGCTGATTGGCTGGCTCAGGGACGTAAAAGCCGAGCTCGCCAAGCCACAGCCGCCCATGCTCAACGATCTGCTGGCGCTGCATTGCGCCAATCGTAGCAAGGGCGCGTACAGCACCAAGGCAAAGAACGCCAATTTGCAGCGATATGCAGAGGCGTTCATCTTCCTGCAATCCAAAAATCTTTACACCGTGGACGATCTGGAAAACACGCTTCACGCCATGCAGGACAAGATCGATACTTTGAAAGAATCTGCATCGGCAAAGCAAGCCCACATCAAGGAGGTGAATGAACTGCTGCGCATGGTGGACTATTACAAGTCTGGCAAGCCCGCTGCGGATAAGCTGAAATCCATCCGCTTTGAGAAATCACGGCAGAAGTACAAAGCGGAACACGATAACGAGCTGCGGATGTTCTACATGGCAGAGCGCAAGCTGAAACCGTATTTTAAGGACGGCAAGCTGCCCATCACCGCATGGCGTAGGGAGCGCGAGCAGTTGGAGCAGGAATATAGAGACATTCAGACGGAGCTTTCGCCACTCCATGCAGACGCGAAAAAGCTCTGGGCGATTCACTACAACATCTACGAGGTGCAGCATGAACAGGAACGCCAGAACACCGAGTTGCGGCAGAAAAAGCAGGAAATCGAACACTAAGGAGGGCGTTGCCTATTGAGTATCTTTGAAGCCGTCAAGCAGTCTGTGACCACCCGGCAGGCTGCGGAGCGATACGGCATCCGGGTGGAACGAAACGGAATGTGCCGCTGCCCGTTCCACGATGACAGCACACCCAGCATGAAACTGGATCGCCGGTATTACTGCTTCGGCTGCGGTGCCACCGGGGATGTGATTGACTTCGTTTCCTGGCTTCGCGGGATCGGCAGCAAGGAAGCTGCAATTCTGCTGGCGCAGGATTTTACCATTCCGCATGAAGGTAGTACAGATAAGCCAAGCAAGCCACGGCAGCAAAATATCGATGAACAGAATTATCAGCACATGGAACGATACTGCTTCCGCGTGCTGTTGGACTATTACCGACTGTTATGCTGCTGGAAGGAGGGCTATGCCCCGCAGACGCCGGAGGACGGTTATCATCCGCGCTTTGTGGAAGCCTTGCAGAAGCTCTCACTGGTAGAATATCTGCTGGACGAGATGTTGGGCGGGGATATGCAGGCGCGGGCATCCGTTGTGATCGAATATGGAGAGGAAGTGAGGAAACTTGAGCAGCGAATGGCAGAGCTTGCCGCCGCAGATGAAGCAGCAGTTCAAAACGCAGATGAGCAGCATGAGATCAGCGACGAGTGTTGAAGAGGTCAAGGCCATGCTGGACACCACGGAAAAAGGTGGCGTCCGCAACAGTATCAAGAACTGCCTGATGGTATTTCAGCATGATCCGCTGCTCTCCGGCGTGATTGCCTACAATCTGCTGACCGACCGCACCGATATTGTGAAGCCCATTGGTTATGACCGAAGCCACAGCGCATCCATGACCGACACGGATATGAAGTACATCCGGCTGTATCTGGAAGAGAATTACGACCTGACAAGCGAGAAGAAGATCATAGATGCTGCCGATCTTGCTGCCCATCAGAACAGCTACCATCCTGTCCGGGATTATCTGAACAGCCTTACATGGGATGGCACGGAGCGCATCCGCTATTGTTTGCACCATTTTCTCGGTGCGGAAGCAGACGAATACACCTTTCAAGCATTACGACTGTTCCTGCTGGGCGCGATTCATCGGGCATTTCATCCCGGCTGCAAATTTGAAGTCATGCTCTGTCTGGTGGGCGGTCAGGGCGCGGGAAAATCCACATTCTTCCGTCTGCTGGCAGGAAAGGACGAGTGGTTCTCCGACGATCTGCGGAAGTTGGACGATGAAAATGTGTACCGCAAGCTGCAAGGGCACTGGATCATTGAAATGTCCGAGATGATTGCTACCGCCAATGCCAAGAGCATTGAGGAAATCAAGTCGTTTCTGAGCCGTCAGAAGGAGGTCTACAAAATCCCGTATGAAACCCATCCGGCAGACCGATTGCGGCAATGCGTATTCGGTGGCACGTCAAACGCAATGGACTTCCTGCCCCTCGACCGCTCCGGCAACCGGCGTTTCCTGCCGGTGCAGGTCTGCCCGGAACAGGCAGAGGTTCATATTTTGGAGAACGAAGCCGCATCCAGAGCCTACTTGCAGCAGGTATGGGCAGAGGCAATGACCATCTACCGGGCAGGCGGCTGGAAGCTGACGTTCAGCCCGGAAATGGTACGTTATCTCAAGGAGCATCAGAAGGACTTCATGCCGGAGGACACGAAAGCGGGCATGATTCAGGCGTTTCTGGACAGCTATGCGGGCGATACCGTCTGTTCCAAGCAGCTTTACAAGGAGGCGCTGAACCATGCCTTTGACGAGCCGAAGCAATGGGAAATCCGTGAGATCAATGAGATTATGAACCAGTGTGTGACTGGCTGGACGTATTTCTCCAATCCCCGCAGCTTTGCCGGGTACGGCAGACAAAAGGGCTGGGAGCGTGCAAAGGCTGCAACGAGCAGGGGCAACCACTCCGCAGAAATCCCGGACGGCTTTGTGGAGATCACGGAGCAGATCGAGATGCCGTTCTGAAAGGCACGGCTGGTTGCAAGCCCTGTTGTTGTGCCGTTGCCGGGCTGGTTGCCAGAGAAATCCCTGTCTTGTCAGGCTTTTTCTACCTTTGACAACCAGAACAACAGAAAAATAGAAGAAAAGATAAATCGTAAATCAACCGTCAGACCGGGTATGTTTCGAGGTTTTCAGAAGTTCGTTGCCGGACTTCGTTGCCGCCTCGCCCTGTCTGGCTATTTTTGTATGGAGGGTAAACTGCCTATGAAGGAAATCCCAATTTGGGAAAAGAGCAATCTGAGCTTGGAGGAAGCCGCGGCTTACTCCGGCATTGGCATCAACAAGCTGCGTGAGATCACCAACGAGGACCGGTGCAAATTCGTCCTCTGGGTGGGCAATAAGCGCCTGATTAAACGCCGCCTGTTCGATCAGTTCATCGAGCAGGCGTATTCTATTTGAAATTTGTGGTGTAAATCGGAGCCTTGATATGATACAATAAGTGTGTCATATCAAGGCTCTTTCCATCACGGAAAGGAGTTTGACAATGTCCGAAAAGAGAAAAGACAACAAGGGACGCATCCTGCGGACAGGAGAGAGCCAGAGAAAAGACCTGATTTATCAATATCGGTACACAGACATTCGCGGCAAACGGCAGACAGTGTATTCCTCCGATCTGAAAGAACTGCGGGAAAAAGAAAAGGAAATCCAGAAGCAGCTCGACGATGGCATTGATTATGCGGCTGGCAAAATCAACGTCATTCAACTGCTGGAACGCTACATCAGCATCAAACAGGGCGTGCGCTACAATACCAAGGTTGGCTATAACTTCGTGCTGAATCTGGTGAAGAAAGAAGATTTTGGCTACCGTTCCATCCGAGACATCAAGGTTTCGGACGCGCAGAAATGGATCATGAAGCTACACGAGGACGGAAAGGGATACAGCACCCTCACCAGCGTTCGGGGCGTTGTCAAACCGGCTTTCCAGATGGCGTACAATGAGGATGTGATCCGTCGGAATCCCTTTGACTTCAAGCTGGTCGATGTAGTTTCCAATGATTCACAGAAGCGCATTGCCATGACAGAGGAACAGCAGACGCTTTGGATGAATTTCATCCGGGAGGACAAGACCTACTGCAAGTATTACGACGAGTTTGTGGTGCTGCTGGGAACCGGAATGCGTGTCAGCGAGTTCTGCGGGCTGACAAAGGCTGATCTGGACTTTGCCGGGCGGAAAATCCGGGTGGATCACCAGCTCGTTCGAGAGCGCGGCGGCAAGTATTATGTGGAGAAAACCAAAACCGAGTGCGGCTGTCGCTACATTCCCATGACGGATGAGGTTTACCAGAGCCTGCAAAACATTCTCTCCCGCCGCAAGCGCGTGAAAACGGAAACGATCATCGACGGGTACAGCGGTTTTCTTCTGCTGGACAAGAATGATAGTCCGAAGGTTGCCTTGCACATCGAGAATGAAATGCGCTGGGCGATGAAGAAATATCAAAAGCTGCACCCGGACAAGCCGCTGCCGCATATCACACCTCATGTGTTCCGGCATACCTTCTGCACGAACATGGCGAATGCCGGCATGGACATCAAGACCTTGCAGTATGTCATGGGGCATTCTGATGTAGGGGTCACGCTGAATGTTTACACCCATGCGAGCTATGACCGCGCTGCCGAGCAGATGGCAAAGATCATTGATTTCAAAGGGCTTGCCGCACCGGAGCCGCAGAGAAAATCAGGTTGAAGCAATCGCAGTCACTACACCAATTACTACACCATTTGCCCGAAAATCTGCGTAGAGTTACGGGAATATGCGTAGGTTTCCGGCATGACAGCAAAAATGAAAGAAGCGCCAAAAACCTTGAAATATCAAGGCTTGGAGGCTTTTGAAGGGATATATAAGCAATGACAAAAATCTTATTCGTTTGCCACGGCAACATCTGCCGCAGCCCGATGGCGGAGTATCTGCTCCGGGACATGGTGCGGCGGCAGGGGCTCGCGGCGCAGTTTCAGATCGCCTCGGCGGCGACGAGCCGCGAGGAGATCGGCAACGACGTTTACCCGCCCGCGCGCGCCGAGCTGCGCGCCCACGGCATCCCGGTCGGCCACCGCGCCGCCGTGCAGGTCACGCCGCGCGACTACGATGATTACGACTGGCTGCTGACGATGGACGAGAACAACGCGCGCAACCTCCGCCGCATCCTCCCGCACGACCCGGATGGGAAGATCCGCCCGCTGCTGTCATTCGCGGGCCTGCAGCGCGGCATCGCCGACCCGTGGTATACGGACGACTTTGGCACGACGTATGACGATCTCGTGCTCGGCTGCACGGCGTTTCTGGACGCGCTGCGCCGCCGCGGCGATATTGAAAAAGAATGACCACCCCGGACGGGGTGGTCATTCTTTTTTTGGATACTTTCACACCGACCAGCGTCGGCGGTCAAACAGCGCGATCGTGACAGCGACGGCGGCGGCGAAAAACACCAGCGCCGGCCACGGCAGCCCCAGCACCCGCGGCAGCGGGGCAAGGCAGGTGATGGCTGCGCAGAACAGCAGCGAGCAGTCCAGCAACGCAAAGATGAGCCGGTTCAGCAGCTTCGACTGCGCGGCGCGCGCCGCGTCCGACCACGATTTTTTCACGTTGACGGTCAGCTGCCCGGCATTGGCCTTGCTCAGGAACGCCGACAGCTGCGTCGGCAGCACCGTGAGCTTTTCGCCCGAGCGGGCGAGCTGCTGCGCGATCGTTTTGACCTTCTTTTCAATGTGTTCGCGGCTCAGGGCGGTGTTCTTGACGTACTCCGCCACGATCTCGATGACGTTCGCGTCCGGCGACACGCTCGTGAGCATGCCCTGAATGACGAGCAAGCTGCGCCCGAGCATCGTCAGCGAGGCGGGCACGGACACGCCGTATTCGTTCAGGATCTGCACGAACTCGTCCACAAGCACGCCCATGTCCATATCGGCCATCGGCATGGACTCATACTTGTGCAGAAAGATGCCGATGCGCTCCGTGAGCGCCTGCTGGTCGGGCGCGCGGTCATACTGGCCGAGCGCGAGCAGCGTCTGCGTCAGGGCGGGCACGTCCTGGTCATAGATCGTGCGGATGATGCCCATGTACAGCTCCGCCTCGCGCGGGCTGATGCGGCCCATCATGCCGAGGTCGAGCCAGATGATCTTCCCGCCCTGCACGCGGATGTTGCCGGGATGGGGGTCGGCGTGGAAAAAGCGGTAGACCGTGATCTGGCGGATGTAGTTGTGCACGAGCTTGACGGCGATCTCGTTGAGATCATACCCGTCGGCGCGCAGGCCGTCGGCATCGTCGATCTGGTGGCCGGCGATGTACTCCATGACGAGCACGTTTTTCGTGCACCACTTCGGGAACGTGGCCGGGCAGTCGGCGTAGGCCACGCCGTCGTTGAGACGCTTGAACTCGGCGATGTTGTTCGCCTCGATCGTGAAGTCAAGCTCCTCCTGCACGGTGTGCCACATCTCGTCGAGCACGGCGTGAAAATCCAGTGCGCTCGCAAGCGGTGTGTACTTGAGCAGCGCGGCGGCGCGCTTGAGCAGGCGTACGTCGCGGCTCATGATGTCGTACAGATCCGGGCGCTGTACCTTCACGACCACGCGCTGGCCGTCCGTGAGCGTCGCGGCGTGCACCTGCGCGATGGAGGCCGAGCCGAGCGGCCGGATGCCGATGTCCGAAAAGACCTCCTGCCACGGGCGGGCATAGGCCTGCGTGAGGATGTCCTCCACCTCGGTCAGCGGCATGGGCGTCACGTCCGTGCGCAGCGTCTCGAGCGCGGCACAGTATTCTTTGGGCAGAATGTCCGAACGCATGGACAGAATTTGTCCGAATTTGACAAACGTCGGCCCAAGGTCCACGAAAATATCGCGGACCTTCTCCGGCGTCAGCCCCTGGACGAGGTGGTGCTTTTGCAGAATGGCGACGATCTCGGCGAAGCGCTTGGCCTCGTCGAGCTGCGCGGCGGGGCCGGCCATCAGTCTGCTTCCTTCTTGGCCAGCAGCTTTTGCAGCAGCGCCTCGCGCTCGTCGGCGCTCATGGCGTCCACGTCCACGGCGGGCTTTTCGGCCTCGTCCTTCGTCACGGCCTGCTTGCAGGTGCGCTTGAGCTCTTCGTTGAGCACGCGGCCCTTCTCCACGGTCACTTCGCCGCGCGCGACGCACTCGTCGAGCAGCTTGCCGAGCTTTTCGCAGCCGAGGTCGGCCGCGCCCACGGAGGCGACGATCAGCTTGCGCAGATAGCTTTCAATAGAATCCATAATCCATACACTCCTTATCTTATCTTGTGCACTTTGCGGTATCGTATGCCCGGTCTCGGGCGGGGATCACGAGTTGGCGTCGGCCGCGGCGGCTGCATCGAGCAGCGCCATGACCCGGCGGTAAAACAGGCGCGTGCGCACGACGCCGTTGTTCATCACGCCGCCGATCGCGGCCAGGTGGTCGAGATGCTCGACCGGCAGCACCTGCCACACGCCGCGCACCGGCGTCTGTCCGGGCACAAAGTCCGCGTGCGGCGCGCCGCCGGGATAGCGGGCGGAGATCGTGTTGACCAGCCCGTCGTTCGGCAGCCAGTCGCGCGGCATGCCCGCGCCGTTGCGCCCCATCGCGGTCGAAAACGGCCAGAGCAGCGGCGTCATGGCCGTGTCGGGCTTCTGGTCGTGCGTGAGCAGGCGCGGCAGCGTCCGGCAGCAGGGGATGGAGAAATACCACGTGTCCGGCAGCGTTTCGACGCGCGCATTGAGCGCCCGCGCGCCCGCGGGACGCAGGTCGTCAAAGGCGTTGTCGCCCGCCGGCAGCGGGTTTTGCGCCAGCATGCGCAGCGCCGCCGTCGTGAGCGGCTCGTCCGGGTCGCGCCGGATGCCGAACTGGTCGAGCCGGAAGTCATACACGCCCTTGAATGCCGAGATGCCGAGCGCGCGCGCCGCGCCCAGAAACAGCGTCGAGAGCGCGTTCGCCGCGTCCGGCTGCACGTTGAGAAACGTGGACCCGTCGTGCGGCGCGGCGATGGCGACCAGCGCGTGCACCCAGTCTGCCTTGCCGCCGGTGAACAGCGGTGAGGGCGCCTCGCCCGCGGCCTCGGCCGCCTGCACCTCCTCCGGGCAGCCGTGCGCGAGCAGCTGCGCCAGCAGCCGCGCCGTCGCGCCGCCGAAGCTGTGGCCCACGAGGTCGACGGGCCTGTCCGCGCCCCAATCGGGCACGAGCGGGTTCGGGTACGCCGTGCCGAAGCGCGCGTGGCCGAAGCGCTGCGCGTGCGCAATGCCGTAGTCGGCAGTACCGCCGGTGAGCTCGGCATAGAGCTCGCACGCGCGGTCCCACGCACTCGAGATGATGCCCACCGAGGCGGCGCGGCAGTCATACCCGCAGGCGTTGAGATAACCCAGCACATCGCCTGCCGCGAGCCCCCAGTAGGGCACGGCGCGGTAGAGCGCGTCGCGCGCGCCCCAGCCCAGCAGACCGTGCACGAACACGGTCGGGTACGGCGTGCGGCCGCCGGGCGATGCGTCCGGCAGCAGGCATTCGCCCACTTCCAGCGTCTGCTGCAGCAGCTGCTGCGGTGTTTTCATGGCGCGCCTCCTTCGAAAGCAAATATACTATTGTTAATATAGCATACCCGGCCGGGAGCGTCAATGCCGCGGCGCGGCGGCGTAAAATGACGGAAATGCACAGAGGTACGCCGAAAGAATTGTGCACAAATGCCAAAAGTAAATAAATTCTGAAAAACGGGGTTGACTTTATCGGCTAAAAGCGCTAAAGTAGGCACATCTTCAGTACAGGAGGCCGCAAACATGCGTCTGGAGCGATTTGCAAGCGCATATTCCTACTATTACTTTAGCGAAAGTAATAGTCGTTTGTGCTGCAAAAATACCAGAACCATCTGAGACTTCCCGATCCGGTTTTGACAAGGCTGCACAGACGACTGTGTGGCTTTTTTCTTTGCCGGGACTACATTTAGGAGGAGAAAACGCATGAACATCAAAAAAATCACTGCCCTGCTCTGCGCCGTGGTCATGGTCCTGTCCCTGGCTGCCTGCGGCAGCAACGGCGACAAGGCCGAGAATAAGCACTACACCGTCGGCATCTGCCAGCTTGTGCAGCACGACGCGCTCGACGCGGCCACCAAGGGCTTCCGCGACGCCATCACCGACGCGCTCGGCGCCGACAACGTCACCTTCGACGAGCAGAACGCCGCCGGTGACAGCGCCACCTGCGCCACCATCTGCAACGGCTTCGTGTCCAGCGGCGTGGATCTGATCCTCGCCAACGCGACCGGCGCCCTGGAGGCTGCGGCCGCCGCCACGAAGGACATCCCGATCCTCGGCACGGCCGTCACGGAGTACGGCGTTGCGCTCGGCATTGATAACTTCAGCGGCACCGTCGGCGGCAACATCTCCGGCACGTCTGACCTGGCCCCGCTCGATCAGCAGGCGGCCATGCTCACGGAGCTGTTCCCGGACGCCAAGAACGTCGGCATCATCTACTGCTCCGGCGAGGCGAACTCCGTCTACCAGGCGGACGTCGTCAAGGCTGCGCTTGAGAAGTCCGGCTGCACCGTGAACGTCTACAAGTTCGCCGACACGAACGACGTTGTCTCCGTCACCGCTGCCGCGTGCGATGCCAACGACGTCCTCTACGTCCCGACCGACAACACCGCCGCCTCCTGCGCCGAGGCCATCAAGGGCGCTGCCACGAAGCCCATCGTCGCCGGCGAGGAGGGCATCTGCAAGGGCTGCGGCGTTGCGACGCTGTCCATCGACTACTACGAGCTCGGCCGCACCACCGGTGAGATGGCCGTGAAGATCCTCAAGGGCGAGGCCGATATCTCCACCATGGCGATCGAGTACTACCCGAACCCGGTCAAGAAGTACAACCCCGACATGGCCAGCCTCTACAACGTCACCATCCCGAGCGACTACGAGGCCATCGGCTGATTTTCAACACGATTCCCGGCTCCCTGCCGCAGTTTCTGCGGCAGGGATACTCCACACTATGAGGTAATGATATGAATTCACTGGTTCTTGCGTCCCTGAGCCTGCCGAATCTGGTTTCGCGTCTGCCCGGCGGCGTTGCCCAGGGCATCATCTGGGGCATCATGGCCCTGGGCGTGTACATCACGTTCCGCCTGCTCGATGTCGCCGATCTGACGGTCGACGGGTCGTTCACCACCGGCGGCGCCGTGACGGTCATGCTCATCATCGCCGGCTGGCCGGCATGGGCGGCGCTGCTCGCGGCCGTGGTCGCGGGTCTGCTCGCGGGTCTCGTGACCGGCCTGCTGCACACGAAGCTCGGCATCCCGGCCATCCTCGCCGGCATCCTGACGCAGTTCGCGCTCTACTCGATCAACCTGCGCATCATGAGCATGAAGGCCAACACCCCGGTCAACCCGGATAAGTACAGCCTGTTTCTGACGCTGCGCAGCGTGCCCGGCGCGATCTGGAAGGGTCTGCTGCTCGCGGCCGTGCTCATCGCGCTCCTCTACTGGTACTTCGGCACCGAGCAGGGCAGCGCCATCCGCGCCACGGGCGCCAACCCGTCGATGAGCCGCGCGCAGGGCATCAACATCAATGCCATGAAGGTGCTCGGCCTGTCGCTCTCGAACGGCATGGTCGCGCTCTCCGGCGGCCTGATGGCGCAGTACCAGGGCTTTGCCGACATCAACATGGGCCGCGGCGCCATCGTCATCGGCCTCGCCGCCGTCATCATCGGCGAGGTGCTGTGCGACGCGTTCTTCCGCAAGGGCTGCAACTTCTCCGTGCGCCTGAGCTTTGTCATCCTCGGCGGCATCGTGTATTACCTCGTCATGGTGCTCATCCTCTGGCTCAAGCTCGACCCGAACGATCTCAAGCTCTTCACCGCCGTGATTGTGGCCGCGTTCCTGGCCGTGCCGTATCTCAAGGGGCAGGCCAAAAGCTCGTTCCACCGCCTGAAGAAGGGAGACAAGTGATATGCTGACATTAGACCATATCTCCAAGACCTTCAACCCCGGCACCATCAACGAAAAGCGGGCGCTCGACGGATTGTCCCTGCACCTGAAGCCGGGCGATTTCGTGACCGTCATCGGCGGCAACGGTGCCGGCAAATCCACCATGCTCAACGCCGTCGCGGGCGTCTGGCCGGTGGACTCCGGCCGCATCATCCTCGACGGTGTGGACGTGACTGCCATGCCGGAGTACCGCCGCGCGCAGTACATCGGCCGCGTGTTCCAGGACCCCATGATGGGCACGGCAGCGAACATGCAGATCGAGGAGAACCTCGCCCTCGCCGCGCGCCGTGGCAAGAAGCGCACGCTGCGCTGGGGCGTCACGAAGGCGGAGCGCGAGGAATATCATGAGAAGCTCAAGAGCTTTGGCCTCGGCCTTGAGGACCGCATGACGGCGAAGGTCGGCCTGCTCTCCGGCGGCCAGCGCCAGGCGCTGACGCTGCTCATGGCCTCCCTGCAAAAGCCGAAGCTGCTGCTGCTCGACGAGCACACCGCGGCGCTCGACCCCGCGACGGCGGCCAAGGTGCTCGAGCTGTCGGACCGCATCGTGCGCGAAAACCAGCTCACCGCTATGATGATCACCCACAACATGAAGGACGCCATCGTTCACGGCAACCGCCTCATCATGATGAACGAGGGCCACATCATCCTCGATATCGAGGGTGAGGAGAAAAAGAAGCTCACGAAGCAGGACCTGCTCGAAAAGTTCGCCGAGGTGGCGGGCACGCAGGTCGAGTCCGACGAGGTGCTCCTGAGCTGACGCGCGGACATCCCGACCCGATCGGATATTGAGAAAAAATCTCCGGCGCCTGAACGCACAGGCGCCGGAGATGTTTCTTTTCCTTCCGTTTTCTGCCGCGCATTTCCGCCCGTGCAGCAGCACCCACGAAAACCACCAAATAACGGGCAGAAAGTTTGTGCAGTTTTTTTGTCGGAAACCGCACACAAACGCCGAAATTTATGTTAACCTTTTCATACGAAATTTTTTGCTTTTGCGGGTTTGTCGAGGGTTCAGGAGGATAGGGTCCGTGGTTTTCAGCAGCCTGTCATTTTTGTTTTGCTTCTTTCCGGCGTTTCTGCTGGTGTATTATCTGACACCGTCGCGCCCGGCCGGCGCGCGCAATGCCGTGCTGCTGGTTGGGAGCTGTGTGTTTTATATCATCGGACTGGACGGTCAGTGGGCGTACTTTGCGCTGCTGGCCGCATCTGTGCTAGTCAACTACGGGCTGGGCCTTGCCATCACGCGCGACAAGCCGCGCGCAAAGCTGTGGCTCATCGTCGGCCTGTGCTACAATTTCCTGTGGCTGTTCCTATTTAAATATCTCAATTTCCTGCTCACCGGCGTCAACGGTGTGCTCGGCTGGGTGTCCGGCGGCAAGGCGGCCGTGCCGCTGCTGGGCTGGGCGCTGCCGGTCGGCATCAGCTTTTACACGTTTTCGGCCGGCGGCTATCTCATCGACGTCTACCGCGGCACGGTCGCGCCGGAGCGCTCGCTGCTCACATTCGGCACGTACCTGACCATGTTCCCGAAGCTCGTCTCCGGCCCGATCGCCAGCTATGCGCAGCTGCAGCCGGAGTTTGGCACGCGCGATGTGTCGCTGCGGCAGACGGTCGACGGGCTGAAACTGTTCGTGTTCGGCATGGCGCTCAAGATCCTGCTCGCCAACCAGCTCGGCGGCCTCTGGAGCGATGTGACCACGATCGGCTTTGAGAGCCTCTCGACGCCGCTGGCGTGGATGGCTGCGTTCGCGTATTCGTTCCAGCTCTATTTCGACTTCTGGGGCTACTCGCTCATGGCCATCGGCATCGGCCGGATGCTCGGCTTCCACCTGCCGGAAAACTTCCGCTGCCCGTACCTCGCGCTGAGCATGACGGAGTTCTGGCGCCGGTGGCACATTACGCTGGGCACATGGTTCCGCAATTATCTGTATTTCCCGCTCGGCGGCAGCCGCTGCAGCCGCGGGCGCATGATTTTTAACCTGCTGGTCGTCTGGCTGGCGACCGGGCTCTGGCACGGCGCACATCTGAACTTCCTGCTCTGGGGTCTGGGCCTGTTTGTGATCCTCACGGTCGAAAAGCTTTGGCTCAAAAAATACCTTGACCGCTGGCCGGTGCTCGGGCATCTGTACATGCTCGTGCTCATCCCGCTGTCGTGGGCGGTGTTTTCCGTGTCGGATCTCGGGCAGCTCGGCGCGTACTTCGGCCGCCTGCTGCCGCTGTTTTCGCACACGGCGGCGGCTTACCCGCTCGATTTTCTCAAGTACGGCAAGACCTACGGGGTGTTCCTCGTGCTTGGCCTCGTGTGCTCGACGTCGCTGCCGGCTTATCTGTACCGCCGGCTCAAGGGCACGTGGGCCGGGGCGGTCATTCTGGCCGTGCTGTTCTGGCTGTGCCTGTTCTGCCTGAGCAAGGGCATGAACGATCCCTTTATGTACTTCCGATTTTAAGGAGCGCTGACGTATGAAACGCATCAAACCGCAATATTTTCTCATCCTGCTGCTGGTGGCCGCGCTCGCGGCGGCACCGTTTCTCATCCGCGGCCTGATCGACCGCAGCAGTGTCGGCAAGCAGCCGGCCGCATCCGTCACTGCGGCGCCGGAAGAGACCGCCGAGCCGACGCCCACGCCCGAGCCGACGCCGCTGCAGTTCACGACGGTGGACACCTCGTATTTTGACGATGCGCTCTTCATCGGCGACTCGCGCACCGTTGGTATTGCCGAATACGGCAGCCTGAAAAACGCGACGTATTTCGCCGACGTCGGCCTGAACGTCTACGTTGCGCAGACCAAGGCCATTGCCGTGAAAAACGTCGGCACGGTCACGCTGCCGCAGCTGCTGAGCCAGAAAACGTTCGGCAAGGTCTACATCATGCTCGGCATCAACGAGCTCGGCAACGATCTGGACGACATCACGGCCAAGTTCTCCTCGCTCATCGACACCGTGCGCGCCGCGCAGCCGGACGCCATTATTTTCGTCGAGGCGAACCTGCACGTCGGCCCCTCGCGCTCGAGCATGGACGCGACGTTCAACAACCCCCGCATTGACAAGCTCAACGAAAAGCTCGCCGCGCTCGCCGACGGCAAGACGATCTTCTACATCGACATCAACGAGCTCTTCGACGACGAAAACGGCAACCTGCGTGCCGATGCCAGCGGCGACAGCACCCATGTCTACGCCAAGTACGACCTGGACTGGTGCGACTGGCTGTGCACGAAGGCGATCGTGCGTTAAATCCGAAGAACAGGCGAAGGCCAGCCGGAAACTGCTTCCGACTGGCCTTTGCTGTGATGGATCACATATTCCGTTTTTTCTCCCTCGACGCGGTAGCGCGCATCAGCGCTTGAGGATGAACCACACAAACGCGCCGCAGGCAATGATCATACCGCCGCCAACTGCTGCAAAGATCATGTGACTGCCTCCTTTCCCCCAATGTCCTGTCCGTGTTTCGGACGGGATCTGTGAAGATACTTCATTATAAGGAATCTATGCGCTAAGTTTCCGGAAAACAGCGGCCCAAACGCTGCGCAGCCGTTAAGAAGGCGGAAAAGAATGCGCCTGAGGCTGCAAAGACCGTCGCGTTCGCGCGGACAATGTGCTATGCTGACAGTGGAGCCAAGACGGCTGTCCGGAAAGAGGGATGCTTATGCAGAAAGTATGGAAGCGCCTGCCGCAGTGGCTGCGTGATACGCTCATGTTCATCTTGATCATGGGCTGCGCCGTTGCCGTGTGCGAGTTGCTGTCCGTCTGCTATGACGATAATAACCCGTTTGCCACATCCGTGTTCATTCTGGCTGTGGTGCTCGTCTCGCGCTTCACCACCGGGTATTGGCCCGGCATTCTGGCGTCGGCCGTCGGCGTGGTGAGCGTGAACTACCTGTTTACATACCCGTTTCACGAATTCAACCTGACGATCGACGGCTATCCGCTGACGTTCGCGGTCATGCTGGTCGTGAGCGTTCTCGTGAGCACGCTCACGACGCAGATCAAGCGGCAGGAGCAGCTGCGTTACGAGGCGGAAAGAGACCGTATGCGCGCCAATCTCCTGCGCAGCGTGTCGCACGATATCCGCACGCCGCTGACGGCCATCATGGGCCTGAGCGCGACCGTGGAGGAAAGCGAGACGCTCACGGATGAGGGCCGCGGCATGGTCGAGGAGATCCACCAGAACGCGCAGTGGCTGCTGCACCTGTCGGAGAACATCCTGTCCGTCACGCGCTTTTGCGACGAGGGCGTCGTGATCGAAAAATCGGACGAGGTCGTCGAGGAGATCGTCGGCAGCGCGATCCGGCGCTTTCGCAAAAATTGCGATACCGACATTCCCATCACGGTCTCAAAGCCGGAAGAGATCCTGCTCGCGCCGATGGACGCCACGCTCATCGAGCAGGTGCTGCTCAACCTGTTGGAGAATGTCGCCAAGCACAGCCCGTCGGCAACGGAGGTCTTCATCGAGATCCGTGCCGAGGGCCGCCGCGTCTGGCTGACCGTGGCCGACAACGGCGACGGTATCCCGCCGCAGCTGCTCGGCGTGCTCTTTGACGGCTATCTGCCGCTCGGCGCCGTGGAGGCGTCCGACCGCAGCCGCCACATGGGCATCGGCCTGAGCGTCTGCCGCGCGATCGTGCGCGCGCACGGCGGCGAGATTTATGCAAGAAACAAGATCGACGGCGGCGCGGAGTTCCGCTTCTGGCTGCCGGCGGAGGAGGAATCGAACACATGATCCGTGATAAAATCATCATCGTTGAGGACGACCCCGGCATCAGCAAATATCTGCAGGCGGCGCTGCGCTCCCATGAGTATGACACGCTGCTCGCGCCCGACGGCAAGACCGCGCTGGAGATGATCGCCTCGCACTGCCCGGATCTGCTGCTGCTGGATCTCGGCCTGCCGGATATGGACGGCAGCGAGATCATCCGCTCCGTGCGTGCCTGGAGCCGGATGCCGATCATCATCATCTCGGCCCGCAGCGCGGAGATCGACAAGGCGGCCGCGCTCGACATGGGCGCGGATGACTACCTGACCAAGCCCTTCGGCACGGTGGAGCTGCTCGCGCGCATCCGCACGGCGCTGCGCCACACGCGCACCGACGGCACGAGCGACGGCCTGGCCATGACGGGGGAGTACCACGTCGGCGACCTGTGCATCGACTACAATAAGCACCGCGTTTTTCTCGCCGGCGAGGACACGCACCTGACGCCGAACGAGTACAAGATCGTGGCGCTGCTCGGCCGGCACGCCGGGCAGGTGCTCACCTATAAGTCCATGATGAAGGAGCTCTGGGGGCCCGGCGTCGGCGGCGACAACAAGCTCCTGCGCGTGCACATGGCGAACATCCGCCGCAAGATCGAGCCGAACCCGGTCGAACCGCAGTATATCTTCACGGAGGTCGGCGTCGGCTACCGCATGGCTGACAGCCACTGAACCGAGCATAAACGTCATAAAGCGCCCGGAGCGATCGCTCCGGGCGCTTTTCGTGCCCTGCCATGCGTTCGTCCGCCGTGCGTCACAGCGCGGGAGGCGGGCGCGTGCCGAAACGGCGTCCGTTTCTCGAACGTGGGCAAAAAGATCCTCGCCCGCAGATGTGCGGACGAGGATCTTGCCTGTGATCCCGGAATTATTTGCCCAGCTCGGCGATCATTTTGCTGCGGATGCCTTCGGTGAGGTCGTTCGTTTTTGTGGCCTTGACCGTTTCGGCCGGGATGACCTCGCGGATGCTGAGATACACGTGCGTGCGCCGCCAGGGGACGTTGTGTGCGATGCGCTCCGTGCCCTCGATCGTCGCAACGACGATGGGCACATTGGCCTTCTGCGCGATCTTGAGCGAGCCGGCGTGCCAGGGCAGCAGCTCGCCGCTTTTGCTGCGCGTGCCCTCGGGATAGATGGCGAACGAGCACTCATGCGCGCGGATGAGATCGGCTGCGGCGTTGATCGTGGTCAGGGCGTTGCGCGCGTTCTCGCGGTCGATCGGCAGAAAGCAGCACCGGCGCACGAACGGGCCGATGACGAACTTGCGCATGTTCGACGGCTTGGACACGAACGCCAGCCGCCAGCGCCGCAGCACCCACCACTGCACCATGGGGTCAAAGTTCGAGCGATGGTTGCTCACGAACAGGTATTCCGTGTCCGTCGGCACTTTTTCGAGCCCCGTGACGTGGATCTTCACGCGGCAGAGCGCAAGGATCCAGCCGTCGAGCGCCATCGTCAGCGCGTGATAAAACGGGCTGATGTGCGTGTACATTTTGTTCGGCCCTGCGAACCACGTGCAGACAAACATCAGCAGCACGTACACAAGATTCGCTGCCACGAAGCAGGCAATCAGGATCGGCAGCAGCCACCAGTAGCTCAGCGCGGGGGACAAAAAATAAATCCACGCGGTGCTGAGCACAGCGGGAATGAGCAGCAGATAATAGAGCATGAACGGGCACCTTCAAGCATATTAAATATTAAAATACTGCCAATAATCATTGACGATAAACTTCCAAATCTATTATAATTGCATCGGAATACCGTGTCAATGAACGAGATGTAAACTTGCGCGGATTCCGAACACATTCTGATTGGAGATAGGATGGGATAAGATGATCGTATTAAAATGGGTGTTCCCGGTGTCCCTGGCGGTGCTCGCCATTGTGCACCTCGTCAGCTGCTGGCGCGGCGATGACGACCTGCGCAAGCCGACGAAGGTCGCGCTGATGCCGGTCGTTGCGCTGGCCTACCTCGCCTTTGCCCGCATGCCGTCGCTTTGGGTGGTCGCCGGCCTGCTGTTTGGCTGCCTGGGCGATCTGTTTCTGCTCTGGCCGCTCAAGAAGAAGTTCTTTGCGCTCGGCACGTCGTCGTTCTTCCTGGGCCATGTGTGCTATCTGATCTTTATCTACACGCACTATGTCATCCGCGTCAGCTGGATCTGGATCGTCGTGGTCTGCGTGATCTATGCCGCCGGTGCCGCGTTCGTGTACGCCAACAGCCGCAGGAATATCCCGCGCGCGCTGCGTCCGCTGGCGCTGACGTATATGCTCATGCTCTGCGTGCTAAGCGTGAGCCTGATCCTGCCGCTGTTGACGGCGTTCTGGTGGGGCAAGCTCGTGGCGTTTTTCGGCGCGACGTTCTTCCTCGCGTCCGACGGTGTGCTGTGCGACATGCTCTTCGTCAAGAAGGCTGAGCCCACGCAGCAGAACTTTGTTGTCATGTGCACGTACATCCTTGCGCAGACGCTGCTGGCCATCGGCTTTGCGGCCTGCCCGTGATTGTTAAAAATCTAGGCATTTCAAAGGGAAACGGGACTCTCCGCCACTGGAGAGTCCCGTTTTATGTACAGCGGTGGAAAAATCTTAAAAAATTTGCTATTTTCTCTTTACACCGGGAAGAAAATGCAATACAATGCGTAGCATCTACAGGAGGTTTTTTCGGGGGGAAAAAGAATATGGCAAAAGAAAAGGAAACGGAAAACCGGTCGGAACGGGAGCGGTTTCTTGACTGCATGCTCAAAGAGATCCTCAGCGGGCGGCGCAATCCGGGCGACCGGCTGCCGACGGAGAGTGAGCTGGCCGAGCAGTACGGCCTGCGCAAGACGAACGTGCATCTTGGCCTGCAGGAGCTGGAGCGCCTGGGCTTTCTGAAGGTCGTGCCCCGGCACGCGACCTATGTCGCGCCTTACTGGGAGCAGGCGAACCTGGAGACGCTGGCCGCCATCATGACGCACGGCGGCAAACCGCAGCCGGAGCTGGTGGATGCGTTTCTGGAGCTGCGCGAAATGGTCGCGCTCGGCTGGTTCCGCTGGACGGGCCGCAACCCCAAAACGGAGCAGATGCGGCACCTGTACGGGCTGCTCGAGCGGATGGAGGCCATCGCCTACGCGCCGGACGGAGAGAAGGATAATCCGGAATTTCTGGATCTGGTCAATCAGTTTCTGGTGTGCATGTTTGCCGAGTCGGACAACATGATCTTCCGCGTCCTGCTGCGCTCGTCGCGCGAGCTTGCGCACGTGACGTATTACATCGTGGCGTACACGCTGGATACGCAGGAGCTGTGCAAGACTTACCGCACGGTGCTCGACGGGCTGACAAGCGGGCACGCATCCGAGGCGATCGACTACTGGTGCGGCTGGAGCGACAGGGTCACGGTGCAGTACCGCGAGGCGCTGCTGCAGCTCGGAAGCGAATGACCCATGCTTTTTACCCCGGCGGGACGAATGTCCCGCCGGGGTAAAAGCGTTATTTGTGAACTTTTCGCGCCGCGGTTGCGCTCGGCGTGCGCTTGTGTTAAAATCAGGGAAAGAAAACCGGAAGGGAGCGAGCACATGAAGCTGACATTTATCCGCGCCGACCACGAGGTGACCGGCAGCTGCACCCTGCTCGAGATCGGCGGGCACTACGGCCTGATCGACTGCGGCATGGAGCAGGGGCGCGATCTGTTCGAGAATATCGCCATCCCCGTCCCGGCGGCACAGATCGAGTTCGTGCTCGTCACGCACGCGCACATGGATCACACCGGCCACCTGCCGCTGCTGTATAAGCAGGGCTTTCGCGGCACGGTCTACGCCACGGAGGCAACGTGCGACCTGTGCGGCATCATGCTGCGCGACGCGGCGCACATTCAGATGTCCGAGGCCGAGTGGAAGGGGCGCAAGGCCGCCCGCGCCGGCCAGCCGGCGCCCGAGCCGCTGTATACGCTCGAGGATGTGGAGGGCGTGCTGCGCCTGCTGCGCCCGTGCGGCTACGGCAAGCGCATCCAGGTCGGCGAGAACATCATCATCCGCTTCACGGATGTCGGCCACCTGCTTGGCAGCGCGTGCATCGAGGCGTGGCTCACCGAGGGCGGCACGGAAAAGAAGATCGTCTTTTCCGGCGATATCGGTAACACCGACCAGCCCATCATCCGCGATCCGCAGACCGTTTCGGGCGCGGACTACGTGCTCATCGAGTCGACTTACGGTGACCGCAGCCACGGCCCGCGCGTGGACTATCTGACTGCGCTCGCGGACTGCATCCAGCGCACGCTCGACCGCGGCGGCAATGTCGTCATCCCGTCGTTCGCCGTCGGCCGCACGCAGGAGCTGCTGTATTTCATCCGCCAGATCAAGGACGCCGGCATGGTGCACGGCCACCCGCACTTCCCCGTGTATGTGGACAGCCCGCTCGCCAACGAGGCCACGCGCGTCTTTTTGCAGACGGACACGAGCTTTCTCGACGACGAGGCCTGCGCGCTCATCCGCAGCGGCATCAACCCGCTGTATTTTGACGACCTGCACACCGCCGTCACGAAGGAAGACTCCATGGCGCTCAACACCGACAAGACGCCGAAGGTCATCCTCTCCTCGAGCGGCATGTGCGACGCCGGCCGCATCCGCCACCATCTGAAGTATAACCTCTGGCGGCCGGAGTGCACGGTGCTGTTCGTGGGCTATCAGGCAGTCGGCACGCTCGGCCGCAAGCTGCACGACGGCGCCGAGAGCGTGAAGATCTTCGGCGACGAGATCGCCGTGCACGCCGAGATCACCGTCCTGCCCGGCGTGAGCGGCCACGCGGATAAGCAGGGGCTGCTGGGCTGGATCAACGCCATGGAGCAAAAGCCCGCGCACGTATTCGTCAACCACGGCGACGACGATGCGTGCACGGCGTTCGCTGCCTGCCTGCGCGACGAGTACGGCTACGACGCGGACGCACCCTACAGCGGCAGCGAATTTGACCTCGCTGCCGGCGCGTATACCTATGTTGCTCCGCCGCGGCCCATCCGCCGCGACGAGACGCGCCAGGCTGCCGCGGCCGGAAAGCGCCGCGAGAGCCCGGCCTACGCGCGGCTGCAGCGCGCGCTCGGCGAGCTCACGGCCCTCGTGCGCCGCTGCGCCGGATGCCCGAACAAGGGCCTGAGCGCCTTTGCCGAGGAGCTCGAGCGGCTCACCGCCCGCTGGCGCGACCGGCTCGCTCCGTGAGCGGAGATCGCGCATAGACAGAAACCGCCCTGCCGGGCCTCCGGCAGGGCGGTTTTGCGCTTAGATCTTTCCGCGCGCGCGGCCGATCAGATACATCCCGACCGTGCCGACGCCCAGCAGGACGATGTTCACGACCGGCACGACGCTCGCCTGCAGCGCGTCGGTCTCGAATGCGTTCTGCGCCAGAAACAGCGCTCCCGCCCCGGCTGCTGCCGCGCACAGGAGCACGAGCGCGGGCGGGTTCTTCTGCGCGAACAGCCGCCCGTCGCGTGAGCACGCCGCACGCAGGCAGTTGACCGCCAGCGTCAGCAGCATTGACACGAGCACAAAGTCCGGCAGCACCCACAGCCCGATCACGAGCGCGCCGAAGCGCTCGACCGCGTGAAACAGGCTCACATTGCGCAGCATGGTGAAAAACGGGTGGGTGAGCTTTGCCGTCAGCTCCGCGCCGAGAATGCCGATCGCGAACGCGCTCAGCAGCGTCACGAGCACGCACATGCGCACGCACCACCACACGGCCGCGCGCCCCCGGCCGGGTGCTGGCGGTGTGCGCCCGCCGGTGAACGCGCCGAAAAACAGCACCGCCGCCCCGATGCCGAACACCGTCAGCCCGCTGCGCGCCACGCCGGGGAGATCCTGCGCCGTCACGGGCAGCAGATTGTTCACGTTCAGCCCCGGCACCGCAAACACCAGCACCAGCGCCAGCACGAGCATCAGCAGCGGCAGAAAGATCTCTGAGGCGCGAAAGAGTGCCTTCGTGCTCCCGAGCGCGCCGCAGACCGCCATGGTCAGGATCGTCACCACGAACGGCCACGGCCGGCTCAGCGGGAACACCGCCTCGATGAACCGCTCGGCCCCGATGCGCAGCGCAAACGCACTGTAGAGCAGAAACCACAGCGCGTAGACGCCCAGCAGCACGCGCCCCGCGACCGGCCCGAGCGCGCGCAGCGTGATCTCGCCGATGCCCTCACCCGGCCGCCCGCGATGCAGAATGCCCTCGAGGATCCACGCGAACAGCAGCAGCGGCACCAGCGCCGCCAGCGCGCACAGCCATCCGCCGCAGCCGGCCTCCGCGGTCGTCTTGCGCGGCACGAGATGCAGCAGCGGCGAGAGCAGCACCATCGTGCACAGCGCGTAGTACTGCCGCCGCGTGAGTTGAAGTCCCGTCATGTTCCGCCTCCCGATGTGTCGATGCCGTCGCGCAGGTCGAATGTCCGGCCCACGTCGGCGCTGACCGTCACGCGCACCGGCACGGCCTGCCAGACGGCCGGCCAGTCGTCGCGGATGGCGGCCCATCTGCGCCCGCCGCCGATGGCGAGCGCCTGCCCCACGCCGAGAAAGTCCGCACCCAGCGCCTGTGATGCGGCGATCACGTCCTCCGCCCAGCCGGTCACGAGGGCGGCGAGCGCCGCGTTGAGCTCGTCCTGATAGGCCTGCGCCGTGATCCGGCGCGGCACGCGCAGCTCGGCGATACTCGCGCGCAGCTTCAGCGTCACGTCCACGCGCGCGAGCGCGCCGTCGCTGCTCCATACCGGGCGAAAGCGCGTCTTGCACGTGCCGAGCGTGAGCATGACGGTGCTGCCGTCGCTGTCGGTGACGGCGAGATCGCCGTGCCCGGCTACGCCGAGGAGCATGCTGGCCCCGCGCGCCGTCTCTGGCTCGATGCTGCCGACGTAGTCCCCGTCGCGGAAGATCGCGTATCCCGCCGGGGCGAGCGCCAGCTTGCCGCCCTCATCCTCCGGCGTGCGCACGCACGTCACAGCGCCCACCACGGCGCAGCCGCTGCCCGCGAGCGCGCGGGCGATGTCCGTGCAGGAGCAGGCATGGCTCGTGCCGTCGAGCGCGATGTCCTTTTCCAGCGCCGCGAGCGCTTCCGTCACGTCGGCCTTGTCGTCGCCCGTCTCCATGACCGCCTGCTGCGCCGTGCCGCCGCGCACGATGAACAGCGGCGCGCTCAGGCGCATGTCCGGGTCGCGCGCAATGAAGTCCAGCAGCGGCGCGAGCCCGCCCGCGGCGGCCGCCTCCTCGCCGAGGAGCAGATAGCTCGTCTGTGCGTAAAACAGCTCGGCGCTCGGCGTGCGGTCCTGCAGCTGGTCGAGCGCCGCGAGCATCGACACGCCGGACTGCGTCATGCGCTTCGGCGCCTCGTTCTCGCACGCCTTGCCCGTCGCCGCACTCAGGCACACGCCCTCCGGCGCGCGGTCTACGCCGATCGTCTGGATCAGCGCCAGATCCTCGACCGGGCGGTAATTGCTCGAGATCGCGCCGGTGCTGCACCCGCTGCACAGCATGCCCGCTGCCAGCAGCAGCGCCAGTGCCCGTCTGTGCCGCATGGACCATCCCTCCTTATATTATATGGTGTGCCCTATCTTTGCCGCCGGCGGTTTGGGCTGTCGTATTCCGGCGGGCGGAATTTTTCGTCCGGCTGCGGCCGGCGCAGCAGCGTGCGGAAGATCGTCGGCCGTTCGCTGTCCACGAATGGGGCCATATACGCCACGCCGTCGCTGTCGATCGTGCACAGATACCAGATCACGAGCCCCAGCGCCGCCAGAATACCGAACAATCCCGCCAGCGCCGCCGCCAGCACCAGGCCCAGCCGCAGCAGACGCACGGCGTTGCTCAGCTCCTGGTTCGGCAGCGTGTAGCCCGCGATGCCCGCCAGCGCCACGACGATGATCGCCACCGGGCTGACCACCTTCGCGTCCACGGCCGACTGACCCACGAGCAGCGCCCCGATGATCGACACCGTCTGGCCGATCGAGTTCGGCAGCCGCAGCCCGGCCTCCTGCAGCAGCTCGAAGGCGATGAGCATGAACAAAATGATCGTCGGCACGGAAAACGGCACCTGCTGCTTGGCCTGGATGACCGACAGCAGCAGCTTCGCCGGGATCATCTCCTGGTGGTACATCGCAACGGCCACGTACAGTGCTGGGAATGTCAGCGAGATCGCCAGCGCGAAGTACCGCAGCACGATCAGCGCCGAGGCCAGCAGATAGTGGTGCGATTCGTCCTCCGGCGCGTGCATCAGCAGCCGGAATGTCGTCGGCAGCAGGTAGCCCATCGGCAGCCCGTCCACCAGCAGGCCCACGCAGCCGTCGAGCAGCTCACCGGCGAACTTGTCCGGGCGCTCCGTCTGGCCCAGCTGCGGCAGCAGCGCCCGCGGCCGCTGCGTCAGGTACGGCTCCAGGTCGCCGCGGCCGAGCAGCGCCTGCTCGTCGATGGTGTCGAGCTTGTCGAGGATGCGCTGCACGCGCGCGGGGTCGGCGATGCCGTCCACATACAGCACCGCCACCGTCGTCTCCGACTGCCGGCCGACGACCGTCTGCTGCAGCTTCAGCGCCGGGGTGTGCAGCTTGCGCCGCACGAGCGAGGTGTTGATGCGCAGCGTCTCGACGAAGGCGTCCTTCGATCCGCTGACGGATTTCTCGATCGTCGGCTCCGACACCGCGCGCACGTTCGCCGTGCGCACCTCGAACGTGACGGCCCTGCGCTGCGCGTCGAACACGAGCGCGACCGAGCCATTGGTCAGATCCGAGACGACGTCGTCCATCTCCGTGCGCGTGCGCGTCGAGCAGCTGTAGACCGCGCCCTGCTCGATCCGGCGCACGGCCTCGCGCGTAGAGGCGATGTCCGCCAGACGGCCGCCCTCCGTCAGCGGCCGCAGCACGTCCGTGGACACGTCGCCCGCCGAGACCATACCGTCAAGCCAGCAGACAGTCACCGTCAGGCGGCTCTCGAGGCCAATGCGCACAGCGCGCGCCTCAAAATCATCGCAGTCGGAAAATATTTTTTTCAGCTCGCCCGCCGTGGCCGGCACGTCATACTGCGGCTGCGGGCGCGGATGCGGCCCATCATCGGCGCCGCGGTGAAAGAAGTTGGTTTGCATATTGCGTAGTATAACCGGAAAAAACCACAATATTTTGTGCCCGAAAAAAGGGTAAAAACTTTTTCACGAAAATGCGAAAAAAGTTGTTGACAGGCGTCGATTTGGGTGGTATATTAGCAAAGCGCTCACGGGGAGTGCCAAGAACAAAACAAACTTCCGAAAAAAGTTTGAAAAAAGTTCTTGACAAGCGAAGCCGCGTGTGGTAGTATAAACAAGCTGTCG